>Ga0115844_100105_pt1 | contig 18109 bp, 13 predicted proteins | sample InSIn1gowninarea_FD_83858 | JGI IMG/M metagenome (GOLD analysis project Ga0115844, IMG submission 83858) | reverse complement strand
ATGTGGAAGAAGTTACCTTCTCAAGATTCCACATGGAAGGAGAAGAATTTTATACAAAAGCATCAAAAACTACTCAGGCATTGAGGACAACACTTTTTGAAGGAGAGGGGCATGTTAGGTCTCTATAGTACTAGTGTAACCCCTTATTGTTATTAGTACAACCCCCTTATTATATTGTTGTGCCCATGTAGTCCCCATATTGTTATTAGTGTGCCCCATAGAAGCCCACTATTGCTATTATTATTGTTATGTCCACTCTGATTATGTTATGACCCCTTAAAATCCTATATATAGAAAGGAGGTCTTGTCATTTGTATCATCCAATAATTGTTCCTTTGTGTAATGTAAAGAAGGTTGCCCCCTCGAAGAGGCTAAATTCTAAGGCATTGATCTATCTTTTCTATCTTTTTTGTGAGTTGGTTTCATAAAAATTACTCTGCCAATCAACCAGCCTATTGCTCTATCAATCAAGAAACCTATTGTTCTGTCAATAAAACAACCTCCTCTAATACCACCTGATCTAAAATCGGGGTTTGATAATTTGTTATGCTTACAGGAACCTCCCACTAAGTTAAACAAATAAATGATCTATCTTATATATGGCATTTGCGGAATTAAATACTTGAAACAATTGTATGTCTTTTTATTTTAAATTTTTAAGTGTTTTAAGTCCATTTGTTTATGATGATATTAAACACATATAATAGCGATATAATATAGAAAATAAACAACCTCACATAACAACAAATTTAATCTAGGAGTTGACCTTAATATCGTGGACTACGTCTCCTTAAGCTTTTGTCATCTTGACTTGGCTCTTTGGGATTATGGAAAAGTTTCTTTTACAAGTTCCACACTTAACTGCAAGGTTACTAAACTGAACCAATGGGCTTATAATACAATCTATATCACTGTCATAGTTTTCATCACTCTACAAACATATCTAAGCTCCCTTAGACTTGATTACTTCAATGAGTTCTCTGAGTTACCCCAAGATTCTTGATGGAACTAACTCCTTCAGAATTCTTTAACTATCACTGAAACCTCATCTACTGTCTCCAGAACATATCAAACACTGAAAATAGACTGATCATTTGCTGAAAATGAGCACTGCGTCCCCAAACTAGGCCGTCCTCCACAGTTGGCACTAGGCTGCCTGAAACTTCCCTGTAGCATCTTAGCCTCTAAAAGTCTCCAAATTCTTCTACAAATCCTTTTAATTTCTTCAAAAGGCTCATTACAGTCAGGAATGACTATTGGTTTGTTGAGAATGAGTACTGGTAGCTCTTACAACTGCCTCTAACCCCTAGCAGCCCTAAGTTCCAAAATCTCCCTGGATGAAAATCTCTATGAAGATGACTTCTTCAGCTTCTTTGGACTATTCTATTGGCTTCAAAAGGCTCCCATTAGCCTATCTAGCTTCTTGTTTCACTCCCTCTGGTCGAAGACTGCTCCTGGAGTGCATTTAGTCAATATCCCCTAGGGGTACTCCACCCAATTTGCTGAACTGCACCTAACTCTAGTTAAACATGGCATATCCGCTTAAGTTTAGCCACTCTACCAAGCTGACCATCAAAGGTGAGTAGTTACAATAATTGTTTGGGCATCCATATGAGGCAGTATAATCCTGACGGTTTAGGATAATCCTCCATAGAGCTAGCGGTCATGCAACCACGTGTCAACTTTTTGCAACTAGCGATATATCCCACTCGATCCAATGGATATTGTGTCATCCACTCACCAACTAACCCAGATGATCTCCACCATTGATGTGACTCGTCCAATCGAACGACTATCACGCAATCTCGCACAGATTCTTCCACGACTGATATCAGGTCCAAAGCGCACAAGAAAAGTAGTTTTCTCGTGCTACCTGTCGACCACTAAGGTTAATCATGTGAAATCATAGAATACCATTTACGACTTTTTGTCTGTGTGAGGAAAGGTTTAGTGCTTACCCCAAAAGGGAATATTACAGTGAATATTCCAAGGAATATATATATATATATATATATATATTTAATATTTTCAAAAACCAAATTATTCTTTGTCAAATGTCCAAAAATTGCAGCTTACTGGACTTTTCAAATTGTGATAAATCATTCATACGATATTGGTTTCTCAAACTATTTGCAGCATTGGAATTAGGAAGATGAGATCTATCTAGTCCCTCAGCTTTGACACTCTTTTAAACACTTTAAAGTCTGAGCTATCATGTAGGTCATGGATCAATATATGATCACCCTCAAATCCTCTCTCTCTCTCTCTCTTGTCCAATCCTATCTCTTCTTCCATCTCTCTCTCCCCCCCTCTACCCATCTATGTTACTATATCCCTCCATCTCTCCTTCTCTCTCCTTCTCTAGCCCCTTCTATCTATATCTCCTTATTTTTCTCGCTATCTCACCCCTACATATGCATTGTCTCTCTACATATCTCCCTTGTGACTCCCTCTCTCTCTCCACTTTTATGTCTATGTGTTTCTTCTTCCCTCCCTCTCACCTCATCTCTCACAAGCCCTCTCTCCCTCTATCTCTCTCTCTCTCTCTCTCTCTCTCTCTCTCTCTCGCTACCCTCAAACCCTCTCACTATCTCCCTCCCTCTCTCCTTCTCTCTCCCCCCTCTATATTTGTGCCTCCCTCTCCCTCTTCCTCTTCATTCCTCCTCTCCCCTCACCTTTAGTTTATCTCCATCTCTCCATTTTCACTCCCCCTGTCTCTCCACCTCTATTACTCTATAGGTTTTTTCTTCCCTCCCATATATATCTAGAGTTAATATATATCACGATATACTAATATATACTATGATATAAAAAAATTAATATTGTATTAATCCAAAGTTATGAAAGATAATAATATGAATATTATAATATATTAATATGAATATTATATTTAATAACAATAATAATATTTTAATATTAATATTAGGGTTAATAATCATTTTTCCATGGTATTAATAACAATTTGGCCAATAGGCTTGGTATATAATTAGATGTTCATTTCTAATCCTATTTGATATAGTTTTATTTATTTACCATATCTATTTATACGTCTTTTATAAATATGGTATTTGGCCCATGGTATTAATAATTATCTGTTCGATGGTATTTGGCCCATAGGCTTCACCTAAATAAAACCTCTTTCTTGAGAAGTTTATGGAGTAAATATAAAAAGAGGTTTTATTTATTTACCATGCCTCTAGTTTTTTATAGTTTTATTTGTTTACCATACCTATTGAGTAAATATAAAAAACAAAAAAAAAAATATTTACCATACCTCTAGTTTATTTATATTTATATTTATCTACGGTACCTTTTTTTCTATTGTTCTTAAACATCCTTATATTTTAAATTTATATTGTGTTTATACATAATAATAATTATATCAATTTTTAAATAGGGATTAAAAATGTTAGATGTTAAATGTTAAACATTACATTTACATTTACGTTTATGTTTACATTTACGTTTACATTTATGTTTACGTTTACATGTTTACCTTTTTACATGTGATTTACCCCATAAAAGGTTGTGATCTACCCCATACGGGGTTGTAGAACGCCTCTCAGCACAATAAATGAACATATACCCATTTTAATATGGTACTTATTCCTCCCGGATGGGCTGAGAAATGTCATAAATGCTAATATGAGGTGAGGGGGGTGGATATGAGGAAGAGTTTGAATGGTGATCCGGCCTAGGGCCATCACCTAGCTTAACTTAGGAGGATCATGCCACCTAGATTAACTTATGGGGAAGGCATGATTGTCCCACCCTCCACCTCAGTCACATGTTGTGTAATGATGTTAAACATCAACCAAATTCATCCATTGTTCCTTATGGGTAATCTTAAGAAGTGAAGAGGTGGTCTTGATGTTTCATATGTGTCTCAAAAAAGAAAGAGAAGCTACTATAATGGAGGATCTAAGAAAAATTGTTTCTTCTCAGTCATGTTTCTTATTTCTTTTTGTTATTTCCACCTTTAATTAGGGCACAAGAATAAGTACCCCTAACCTACCTTCCTTGCATAACTTATCACCTACCACTGATACACTCACGATATTTCAATGGTGGTCATTAAGGACTCTAATTCAATGATGTTGAGAGGTACACTTGAGAAATTGCAAAACAACTACAAGTGGTAGAGGGAATTTATCCTGATAGAGGATTTTTTTTGCTTCAATATTTTGGTTGAGGATCCTTCCCTACTTCCTCTCCCAGGAATATAATATATGCACCTTCCCAAATGACTTCATGTCTATTACAACTCAATCTTACCAAGAGAGGATAGAGTGTGATGAGCCAAAGAATTTGGACGACACCATAAGAAAGGCTAATTGCTATTATGAATAGTCAAAGAATAGAGAAGAATAGAAAAAGTCTTGGAAGACGAAAGGAAGTCAAGATTTCAATATCGTAAAGCTAATGGAAATATTCCAAATAAATGTTTTCCATGAAGCACTAAGCTTCAACAAAACTATCTTATGCTAAGCGAGATGAAGCAAACAACATGTGTGTAAGAATAGGTAGGGGATTAGAAAGGGTGAACTTTGAAATGTTGGGGCTTTGGACAAGAGAATCTACTATGACATTTCTCCCTTAGAAAAGAGTACAACAAGAGAAAGGTGTACAAGTAAAAAAGGCTATAGCAATTAATGTTGTAGAAAGAGTGATTCTGAGGATTTATGTGGCCATGGAAAATTGATAAGTAGATCATCAAATATTTTTGGCTGAAGTAGAAGGTACAATTACTCATTATCATACTTCTATATTGATTCATTCTAGAGCTGACACTAACTATATTGCACGTCAAGTTGTTGATGAATGTATTCTTTGGAGAAGTAAGCATAAGAAATCATGCCTAGCTCAAATAGCTACATGCACAAAGAGGAAGGTAACTAAAATGTTGGAAGTATGTCTAATTACTATGAATGAGTATCAAACTCAAGTAACTTTGAATATGCTTCCTTTAGTATTATGTGATGGTTCCATTGTCATGGATTAGCTAGAGGCATGGCAGGTTAATTTGGATTGTTATCATAAGGCATTAGAATATGTGGATACAAATTGGCAACTCAAAACTCTGAAAGGCATATCCAAACATGTTAATATAAGAGAAATATAAACAATGCAATTGAAGAAATGTTATAGAAAATGATGGCAATTGCATGTTATACAAATTTTGGAATTAGTAGGTACTACAAGAGAAAATATTAAAGACTTCAATTTTTTGCAATAAATGCAAGATATATTTCTAAAAGAAATACTAGGATTGTAAACTAAAAGAGATGTATTTTTCCATAGATATTATCCCCGAAGTAGTACTATAGGATGAGTACTACTAAATTGATAGAGTTAAATTTGTATCTGACAGAAATATTGGACAAATGGTATATCAAACCAAATTTATATCCTTAGGAAGCACTAGCTTTTTTTGAGAAGAATAAAGTTGACACTCTCAGGTTATGTATATATTATAGGAATTAAGAAAAGTAACCATTCATAAAAATTATCCTTCACCCAAAATTGTTTTTTGTTTGACAACCTTATAGGAGCTACAATATTGGCGAAGATAGAATTAAGGTATGTGAATCACCAAGTTTGAACCAAAGATGAAGATATTCATAAAAAAACCTTGTAGACTAGATATGGGCATTATGAGTTTTATATGGTTCCTTTTGGGCTAACTAATGCACCGAATACATTCATGTATTTGATGAACACCATCTTAAACAAGTATTTGCATTTTTTTTTTCATTCATGATATCCTTATTTATTCAGATACAAAAAGAGAGCACGAGGGTAATTTTCAAATGGCATTGCCAGAGCGAAGAGGGTAAAAGATATATGTCATGTTTAGCAAGTGTGATTTTTACAACCCCTCATTTACTACCCGTCCATTTGAATATTCCTCCACCAGCTTTGAGTGCAAACAATGAAATCATGAAGACTAGAAGGCAATTGAGAAAGTGAAAGACAAAGCACTAGTTTATATTGAGTTTGGAAACCAAGCTCCCCTAATTTTAAGGAAGTCATTGGAGACTTCAGATGTATAAGTAGATAGGCCTAGGACCTTAGTAGGATTCAAATTTTTGATTGTAAAACTCTACTCTATTATCAAGCTAGAAGACTTGTGACAGTTTTTGGTGTAATCCAATGTTTTGATAATAAGGATGAGTTTCATTTTGAGCCAGTATTGAATTAGCTAAAAGGGCTAAAGCTCTTGGGTTAGGGCACAATCCTAGCAGCCAAGGATCCTCTTTGTTGCACATGTATGTTAGGATAGATTCATAGTTTGATTGTTCATTTGCTTAAGTAGCTTCATTTCCATTAGAGAAGTATAGATTAGATTGGTTGTGTGTTAGTTTGCTTCCACTTATGCCTTCTTTCAGTTAGAAAGTTAGTAAGAAGGAATAGGATCACCACAAGGTTGTCAGGAGGTGCCTCGGCCTCACTTCCTCCCTTTGTGACCATGACTTGAGCAAGAGACCCTTCAGTAGCCCCAGAAACACATATTTCTGGTTCTTGCATGAGATTTGGAGTTTGTTATCTTGATTCAAGAGTTGGTTCATTTCATTGTCATCTTTTTCCATTACTCTATTTTTTCTATAAGATCTCACTCATGTTGGCATTTCCTTCAACACTTTCTTCATGCATAATATGGGCAATTGATTCATGTTTCTTTAGTTTATGAAGATGTATCTTGTTCTTGAAAGACACACACGTTTTAGGCACTGTAGTTACTTTAGGAGGAGTTCCATACTTCATCACCAACATCCATCTTCGACCTCATCAACCTTAACCATCTCTTGTTCCACCATCACCCTCACTAGTTTTTCGTCCTTTTTCATTGAAATCCCCCTAGACACATTGAGTGAATCTAGCCATCTCTTCTCTTGGATGTGGACTCCTGAGTGTTCCTAGACCTTCTAACACCTTCTCGCACTCATCACACACCTTTTTCCAGCTTCCCAACACCTCCAACATCTCACAATTAGCTCTCGGTTAGTTTCTAGTACATGTTGTAGCTTTTCCTAAAACGGCTTGTTTTGAGGCCGAGTGATGGGGAACCTCTAGGAAGTCACAAAAGTCATCCTATGACCCTTCCACCCCATCCAATCACTGCATAATCCTTTTAGCCATCCTCAACCACCTTCCATCCACCTGTCACATCCACAAGAACAATTAAATTGCATGCTTGATTTTACCAAAAAACACAAAAAGGTGAAAAAAGACTTAGTTTAGTTTTCTTGCTCATATATTAGTATGCTTTGATGATCTTTACTTCTGTAACTTAAATAGTAGCATTAGGTTAGTGTTGATTTAGCAATTCTTCTTAGCATAGTTGTTTAAATGGTTAATTGGGATATGGTGTGACATAGCATTAGATGTTGTTTTCTTCATTACTACAATAGAGTAGCTCTTTTAGAATAGATTTTTTCTTCTACCATCAAAGAATTAAGTTTCTTCTTACTATATAGAAGTTTGGCTTGGCACCCTTGGGATCTCTCGCTGGATGAACAATGACAACATGCACGACCTTCACTTTTACTTGTGCATATAGCACTGTCTCCATTAAGTTTGTATGAACCCTGGTTTGATAAGTAAAACTGGTAGCCCAAGAGTTGCAACATCCTTGCTGCAATACAAGTGGTCATCAATATACTCGATTATTAGTTGTTGTCATGCATGAGGTCATAATGTGCACTATTGATATGACTTTGCATTGATGATTAGACCCTAGTTAGTATGATGGTTATGCTTTGATGCACTTATTGATATATGTTTATATGTTATTATGGTTATGTTGTACATGCATCACGATGATTTGATGATCTTGCAGACATGGTATCCTCCCTGAGTTATGTTAAGGTACATTGATTTATAGTGATTTGGTTTACGTGACATGGTATGACATGCAGGAAGGAGATCAGATGGCTAGCAATGTGGTAGACTACATAGAATATCCCTATGCATTAGATGGGCATCATGGTTGTAGACACATTAAGAAGCCTAAAGGAAGAAATAAGGAGTTGCAAAGTAGACAATGAGAAAATCATGCAGGCACAAGAGAAGCAAAAGGAGGTGAACGCAATATTACTTTAGAGTTTTTCAGATTTGTAGCGACAAGGACCTCTTCGAATCAACCATAGACATGAGGACATAAGCAATGAGGCATATTGCAATAGGTATCATAGTAGACATAGGTTAGATAGATCTGACACTATCAGGGATGGAAAGATGCTAGACACTCCCAATAGGAGGTATTACTCTAGTTCTGCTTCTCATAGACATCATCGTCGTCATCATTATCATCCATCCAGGAGGAATGATAGGGGATACTTTCCATATGAGTTCAAGAAGGGAAAGCCACCTACATTTTTTGGAGAGATGAATAAACCGCAAGATGCAAAGGCTTGGTTGCTTATCATGAGGAAATTCTTTAGATTGCATTACTCAGAAAACATGAAAGAAAGGATAACACTTTTCAGTCTCAAATCTAAAGCAAAAATTTGGTGGAAGATGTGAAGATTGTCAAGGACATACATGAGGATGATTTCATGTAGCATGCATTTGAAAGGCTCTTCAAGAAGAATTCCTTGTTTCAGAGGTATTAGAATGACATACCTAAGGAGTTTTACGATTTGCAGATGGGTTCTATGACAGATGAGGAGTATACTAGGATATTTTTGGAGCTGTCGAGATATGTGCCTTACCTCAGAGAAGAGAAGGCCAAGATTCATAGATTCATATGTGGATTTCCAGTTGCATACATAGATCAAGTTGAGTTTGATGAGCTTGGATCATTGGACGAGGCCATCTGAAAGTTGAAATGTTGTTATGAGAATTCGAAGCGCAAAGTTGAGTTGAAGTATGACTTGAAGAGAAACGAGAAAGCTAAAGGAAAACAACCATCTAAGGGAGGAAGACCTCAAGATGCAAGGGAGAAAGATACCGCAGTTCCTTATAAGAGATTCAATACAAGTGAGAAGGGACATGGAGTGCAGCAGGCAAGAAGCGGTGGTAGGGAACCATTACATTTTTGGATATGTGATAAGGATCATTGTAAGAGGTATTGTGTGTGGTATCATAGTGGTGGTAGACTACATATCTATAGTGCTCATGAGGCGCATACAGTTGGTAATGTTAATAATAGAATTCTTCAGATTTATGGATCTATGGAGAATAGGCACGCAGATCATCAGACATCGATCATTAGGATGGAGGGTAAGCTTTTTGATCAAGTTGTTTCTATTTTGATTGATCCTGGATCTAACTATACTTATATTAATCCCAACCTGGTGGATAAGTTTGGTTTGAGAAAAGAAGTGCATGCAGAATCTTGCTTGGTAAAGAAAAATGAAATACCATTAGAAAAAATCACCTTATGAAAGCCCTAATGTCCAATGGCCACTCTATTCTCTAAATTAGCAAAGCTTAGTATGGGGCTATGAACCCTAAAACTATAGCTCTCTTCCATAGCCTCTCATTTCACTTCCCTACATCTAAGGAAACATTAACCTTATTTCTAAATTCTTAGTTAAAAAGAATATTAAACCCTTATTTAAGCCTCACAAAACACTCAAATACTTATTTGATTATGCCTAGGATATGCCTAGTACTATGACTATATCAACTTATTAAACTCCTTTCTCCTATGGTAACTCATACATCTCGTGAATTTATTTCAATGTTCAATGTTTGTCTCAAAGAAGATATAAGAAACACAAAATACTACTACATTTCCAAAATTTCCGTTTTCAAACACTTGTTTAGACACCTTATGACTCCAGTATTCATGAAGCTTTTGAAATTGAGTTTCATCATGAAAACTTTAAATGGGAAGATGATTATAGACTTAGGTAATCCTAGAATCTCCTCTATCAACTTGATCAACATCCTCAGTATTCATAATCTTCATTTCATTTTTTCCCCATGGGTTTTTGATGAAGTTGAATCCATTTCTACTTTTAAAATAGTGATAGAAAGTAAACTACAAATTTAAAGTTTTGCAAGAAAAAAATTGTCCAAACATCTTTATAAATTTTTTAGTATTTAAGAATGGGTGAAGTGTCCACTCAAAACATAGAACTTTCGAATATCCACACAATTTATTCTAAAATTCTCTCTTAACAAAATTCCCATAATTATAAACAATTTTAGAAACATGTCTCATCCATATTTTCTAAAATTTCAAAATAAATTTTTTCAACAATAATTTTATTTTATTTTTCTCAGTAAAAATATTTCCCTAACATATTTTCTATACAAACATAATAAAAATTATATATTTTGAAAACGAATTCCTTTATCTAATTTTTATTTTTTAACAATATATCAAATCCAGCCTAAGTACCTTTTAGCTATGCTCTATCAAACGTCCAAATGGTAGATGTAGACGTATCCAGTTAGACTCAAAATAATGTTCAGAAATTTGATTACATTTGATTGGATGAATGTTCGTCCACCACCATCTTAGTGGACATGCACCAACGCAATTATCATGAAGTCATCATGACGGACGCCCAGGGACCGACACATGCAAACAATTTGCTTGCATTTTCCACTATTAATTAGTCTAGATTGACTTGGAGTAAATGGGGCAGAGTAGCAAAGGTATTTCTGTTTTCGATGGTTGATTGTCATTTTAATTACCTTGCAGTTTGAGTTGGATATTCAGAATTCGGCGAAATGGAAGAACAGTGACCAGAACAACAACGCAGAGAAGAAAGAGAATATAGAGAATTATCAGCTGAAATAGCGGAGATTATAAGAGCACTGGGGGAGCTTGAGGAACGATGGCAGACTCTTAATCCTCAACCTGAAGATAGAAGCGCACAAACTGAGGGAGTAAACGAGAGAATACTTCAATTTATCGAACGTTGGGTTCGTTTTCCCTCAGCAGAAATGCAATTGAAGTTAGAGCCAAGAATAGGAGAATTGAGCGAGCGATCTCAACGTTTTCTTGAGCAACCTCCATCGTTCAGGTGGTTACAGGAGGTCGCCGCCCCGCTATTGCAGCTACCTCGCATAACGATTCCAGAGGGGAATACCAATAATGATTTTTGCGTAATTTGTCATGAAAATTTTGTGTTTGGAGAAGTGGCATGTGATCTTCGGTGCGGCCACAGGTACCACCAAACATGCATCTTCCAATGGGCGGCAGTGCAACCAAATTGTCCATTATGCCGAGTACATATAAACGAGGCACCAGCACTGGTAGAAATAGTAATTACTCCATCGTTCGGGTGGTTACAGGATGTAGCCGTCCCGCTATTGCAGCTACCTCCCATAACGATTCCGGAGGGGAATACCAATAATGATTTTTGCATAATTTGTCAGGAAAATTTTCTGTTTGGTGAAGTGGCACGTGATCTTCGGTGCGGCCACAGGTTCCACCAGACATGCATCTTCCGATGGGCGGCAGCGCAGCCAAATTGTCCATCATGCCGAGCACACATAAACGAGGAACCATGAATGTTTCCAGTGCATGTAGATCATGTATTTCCCCAATCATTAATGATACCAGTCCAGGAAGTTGTACTTCCCTTTGCTGCTGGAATTACTAACAGGCGAACATATTCGTGATAGCAATAACATTACTTCTTCGTGCCCAATTTGCAATGAGAATTTTCAACGTGGTAGTAGTGATAGAATTCCAACGGTACCAAACTCTCTTAATTGACATTTCTTCTTTAATTTTATCTGTCTATCGAGTTTCGGACCAACCTCTCTTAGTATTCAACTTCTTGCTTTTTACCCACCTATATAGAAATGCAAAATAAGAAAATCCCGATGTGTTTGTTTATCATCGATTATTTTTTCTCTGCAGTCATTATCAAAGAAAATTTGTTTTTAGCTAACTAATTTCATAGATAAATTAATTTTTTTTAAAATCATGAAAGTGGTATTATGTAACATTGACTATCGACCATTCATGTTTTTCCATTGTATTATTGCTTCAGAGTGGTCAATCTCATCTTAATGGTTTTTCTTTACCATCTTACAATTGGTTTTTATTACGCAGTCTTTTACTTTTTTTTCTTGTAGTCACTATTCAAGAAAATTAGTCACTATTCAAGAAAATTTGTTTTAACTAAAGCAATTTAATTGTAGATGAATTATTTTTTGTTAAATTCATGAAAGTGGTATCATGTAATATCGACCATTCATGATTTTCCATTTTTTTATTGCTTTATGTGCTCAATGTTGTTTAATGATTTTTTTTACCATTTTAGAATTGGTTTTTATTATGCAATGTTCTATTTTATATATATATATATATAATTTTATATGAAATTTACTATTAAAGATTACATTACAAAACCAAAAATTTTGTGTCTCATGAAAAGTTTGGTATACTCAAATACATTGACCATAGAGTGAAGACATAATTCAAAAATAGAGACAATTAAGTTAACTTTCATGATTTAATGGAATGCATCACCTTTTATTAGCTAATTTTTTATTTTTTTCAAATCATATTATATAAAGAATTGAAAGGAGTAACGAGTCTCAAATCATTAAAATTCTTGTGTTATCATACATTACCAATAAGATGTATGAGTTGAATTTATATTATTTAAAAGAGACCACTTTCTCCTTGAATTTTCCACCACTTCTAAAATGCATATCCTCATCAACTTAAACAAAACAAAAAATACAACACATTAGTCCATCCATTAAGACTTCGGCCTTTTTCCTTTCAAAATCCTTTTAATAATTTATATAATCTCTTCCTCACTAGTCTATCAGGAAATCAACTTTGATTCCTCATCTAAAAAGAATATAGGATAAATTCTAATAGATCTCAACTCATAATAATTTCTAAAAAAATTCTACTACTTCACAAGAGATGTGATTATGAGTACAAATTAGGCTTGATCGATTAAAATAATTAATTTCCCATATATAATTGACTACCTTGTAAAGAAATTTCAGTTGCTTCCTACCAAAAAAAATTGAGAATACATTTATTGTTCTTTTAGCTAAATTAATTGTTTCTAGAATAAACTGCTTCTCCATTGAACGTCTCCCTCTTCTATTGCTAACATGTGAAATTTCCTAGGGTTTAATCTAATACTCTTTCCTAAAAGATGTGAAAAGATTTAGAAAAATACTTTGAATATTTACTAAAAATAAATAATTAATTAAAAAAATTAAATATGTATTTTAAATTAACGTAATTAAGCAAATAAAAATAGTTAAAACATTTTTTTTTAAATAAACATTTAGATGCACTTAAATCATTCTTGTAAATATAAATAAATCAACTATCTATATACATATCATTGTATTAAAATAATATTTCTTTACTTGAGTGTCATTCTCCATGATCTTGTTTTTCATTAAGATATAGTTATTGGCCTTTATTTTCACATTTGTAAACTAGTTTAATTTCTTAATTTTATTATTATATTTTTTTAAATGAAATTATCAAATCTTTCTCCACCATGACTAATTGCTGCAACATAATAATTTGATGTGTCCCTATATCATTTAGTTTATATTTATTGCATGTAAATATTCACACAAAAATAAGATTAAGAAAAAAAATCATAATTATAGAAAGTCACCAATTAAGAAATTGTTATCTCACATATATATAAATCATTTAATTACAATAATGGGAAATTTAAATTGTTATGTTTTTTCAAACAATGTGTGTATACATATATAAAGATAGGGAGGGCATTTGTTAATTGAAGATATTATATTAAATTAGAAAATTAGACTTCACTTTGTATATTACCTTGAGGGTTACCTTCTTTGGTGTTAGACATAGCACAAGGAAGGGTGTGAGTGGATTACATAAAGGAACATGTATGATTAGTCTAACAACCAAGACAAAACTAATGATCATGGGAAACATAAAAACTCATAAACTTAGGCTTTATGAAATCTAGTAAGTATGTCACATAATTAATATTCAACAGTATGTCACATAATTAATATTCTAATGGACAAAATAATGATTATACATTTTTATACCATTGCAATTAGATTTCAATGCTTACTTTTCATTATACTTATAAATTACTTTGAGGTAAATTATTAAAATCATGTTTGGGTTTTTTGGTATAAAATTCATATGTGCTTAAACATCATATGTTTCATTAGGGTATATTTCTTATCTCTTCCTAAATATGCCTGATATAAAGTTTGTGATACTATTGTTTCAACTCTGGCTAGAAAAACAAACTCATTATCAAAATAAGGAGAATGTGGCAAGATTCTTTAGAAATTGAAATAATGAAGGACCCACAACCTAATGGAAGGAAATTTTACAATATTCATAAATTTATGAAGGTTGAGAGGTGCTATATATTTTCAATTTGGGATGGCTTCTCGTAGACTCATGGGACAAGGTATGGAATATGTCTTCATAAAGAAAATAGCTTTAAGGGTCATGACTAGTGGGATTAGTTTATGTACAATCAAGAAGCATTCAGAAGATAGATAATGGAGCAAGCTAATGTAGAAATGTAATGGTGTTTGTAAAATATTAAATGTCTCTTTAAATTTGATGGTGATCTTTATTCTTAAGATATAGAAGTATTTATAGAAGAAGAAACTCATGAAGTAAGCTACTAAGAATAAGGAGAAGGCCCAATTCAAATTAAAGATCATGATGAGGATATTGATGGATATCATATTGAAGATCATGATTCTAGGGGAAATTCTAATGAAAAAAAGATCATGTCTATGAGGAAGATCCCAATAAAGATTATGTTCATTCCCACCAAGGTGAAAGTGAGATAAGATACATTTTTTTTCAAATCATTTGAATTTTATTATCCTTCTTCTAAAAGTGTCTAAAATGAAGATCCTATAGTAGAGGGTCTTGTATCTCACATATTGACATAACTAGCATTAATTTTTAGTGCCCAATTTGCTATGAATATTTTCAACTGCACTAGGTCACCGGTTTTTGTCACGTATTGCACCAAAATTGTATTGCCCAATGGATGATAGTGGCCAACACCTATGCCATCTACCCCATAGAATTTCAACAGGAGTAGCGATGGTTGATATTGCTTTTCTAATTTTAATAGTGATGATTGATATTTCTTTTCTAATTTTATTTTTCTATCAAAACGTCAAGATTTTTTTATAGTGAAAGGTGAATGTTAGATAGTGTGGGTGATGCACAGACTATGGGTGGGTCACTTTAGTATTAAACTTCTTGCCTTTTTCCAATTATATGTTATATAGATAGAAATGGAATAGAAATTCAAAATAAGAAATCACAATGTTTTGTTTTATCATCAATTAATTTTTTATTTAATCACTATCCAAGAAAAAATGTTTTCCCTAAAGTAATTTTGTATACCAATTTTTGTTTGTTTTTTTGTTAAATTAGTTCAATTGAGGGAAGTGGTATCATGTAATACTGACCATGGATGTTTTTTCATGGTATTATTTCTTTATGTTTTTCATTACTATCTAAGAATTGGTTTTTATTGTGCACTCTTATAATAAAAAATAAGAAAATAAATAGTTTGATTAATATATAAATAAATTAAACATTAAAATATTAATATTTGTTTCAAAAGAAATAATTTATTTTTGTTATTTTGTATCAAATAATCAAAAAATACAATTTCTTTAATTTGCAAATAATTTTATTCAAGTGAAACTTACTATTAAAGATTCCATAACCAAACCAAAAAATTTGTATCTCAGGAAATGTTGGGTATATTCAGTATATTCAAATAGATTGAGGAAACTTCCATGATTTAATGGAATGCATCACCTCTTTAGGGATTCCAACAACATCATGAATGAATATATTATTAGGGAATCCAATGTGAGGTGGATACATGTTTTTTGATAACCCTTCCTTCATTTTGTTAGCTAATTTTTTTAATCATATTATATAAAGAAACGCAAAGAGCAATGAGTCTGAAATCATTAAAATTCTTTGGTTATGATTCCTTTGCGAATTAGAGCTCTTCTAGTTGAACTTATACTAGCAATTGCATCACATGTTACAATGAAAAAGTTGTAAGGCTCATATTTCTTTCTTTGTCACGAGTTTCCTCTTCTTTGTTGGACTTTATCCTAGGTCACTAAAATACTATATGACACTACTTAATAACTATTAATATTCCTAAATCAAAATAGAGGGTTTGTGGTTTTTGTTAATTTATGATTGTGATGGTTCCATAATAGTTATGTCTTTTTGTTCTATTATAATGTGTTAGTTTCGTTGGCCTTTTTAGAGATATATCACATATAATGTGTTAGTTTTGTTGGGAGTTTTAGACACATCACATATATCTCTTCCCAGATTTGAACAAATGTGTGTGCATTTAAAGTGTTAATAAGCTTAACTCTATTAATAATGTAATTGAGTTTTAAACTGTTAATACACTTAACTATGTTAATAATGTCATTGAGTTTTATCCATTTTTCTGCAAAATAATTAGAATTTTATTAAGTTAGAACTAAGGAAATGCCTTATACAAATTTTCCAACCATCATAGTGAATATTATTACTAGCTATCTAATAACTATGATATTATATTATTACTAACTATCTAATAGCTATGATAAAGCTTTCTAATATTCAAAGCATCTTGATGTACAGTGCATTTCTTAACTACTAAAATTGTTGTAAGTTTTATAAAATGGATTCCTTAAAAGCGAAGTGAGCAAGTCTCAAATCCGTCAATGGATTGACCTAGCCTTTAGGACGAGGACTGTTATGTGCCCTATGGTATTTTCGTTATTTATCTAAAATCAACATCGACCCATTGATTGGATTGGAGGAGGTTTAGGGCTCGATAGGGAGAGGACGACCTACTGACTTCAGGTCATCTACTCACTGGATGTGAGAGAAGAGGGTAAGACATATTGATTAGGATTAGGATATTTCAAAGTTGTTAATTAAGATATAATTAATAGAGATAGAGAAGAAGTGGGGCTATTTCTCTAGGTTGTTGATTCGTATGGTTGGAGGTCATTGAGATTTGGATTTCTATAGCTGAAATTGTGGAGAGTTTGGATAGAATAAGACAATCTAGATGAAGTATTTCCAAACCCAAATGCAACATTTCTCCAATCAATCAATTGGTAGCCTTGAATTACAACAATTTGATCTCTGCTTGAAGTGTCAGTGTCGTGAAGCCATTCATCTTTATCTCATCGGTGTTCCTCCAAAGGAATTGGAATATCCCTTCTTTCACTTCTAGTGATTGGCAACCTAGCTGTAGGAAGTTGGCAGACTTTCGTGATTGCAGTATTATTATTCATGGGATAGTTGGGAAAATGGAAAATTTGGTCTTCTTTTTAAACACATTATAGGACCCCATGGGGATTGGTGATGATAATGTTGAAGTAATCCCCGGACATACAGATAGCCAGGAATTTCGAAGCAAAAGGTGGAGTAGGGGGCTGATGGGACTGAAATCTCGGAATTAATTCTGAGTACACATACTGCTGAGAATATCCCAAAACAACAAAACCTTTATCCATCTAAGCAGGCAGGCTCCCGCTTTGTTGTCGGGGCTGTCTTGGAGTATAACAATAGTTGGGAAATTCAAAGATATCCTGATTATAGTTTATAGTGGCTTTGACTCTCAAGGCATGGTCTGGCCCTTCTCCGATACACCTATATGATGGGAGGTTAAAAAAACTCTTTTGTGCTAGCTCCTGAAGGTGATTCTTATACATCCTTGAAGTGATTTTCTACAGCTCTAGGTTTCAAATCTCCAACCAAATCAACCCAAAAACCATCTAACATATAAAATAGACCATAGAGCCTAAATACAGAGAGATCTCTGCTAATATTTATAGTGCATTTCAGATATATATGAACCAAGCAGATGCCTCCTTACAAGAGATCACTTAGATAAATCCTAAACCTGAGAGTAGCAAGAAAAAACTACTTTAATCACCCAACTTGATCCATTAAGCTAACCCAATTTTTCTTACATTTAAAAAAAATTATGATAGTGTAATAAAATTCTCGAATCTCAATTATGGAGTGAAAATATTCCAAATAAATGAAAACATGATGAAATTAAAGAAGAAATGTCAATTAAGAGAGTTTGGTACCGTTGGAATTCTATCACTACTACCACGTTGAAAATTCTCATTGCAAATT
>Ga0115844_100104_pt1 | contig 18111 bp, 19 predicted proteins | sample InSIn1gowninarea_FD_83858 | JGI IMG/M metagenome (GOLD analysis project Ga0115844, IMG submission 83858) | reverse complement strand
TGCCTTACTACCTGGAGCCAGATAAATCGGGCGAAAGAGCTTACGCACTACTACGCGAAGCCTTGCGGAAAACCAAGAAGGTGGGTGTAGCAACTTTTGTAATGCGCAATAAAGAAGGGCTTGCCATCCTGCGTGCAAACGAAAAAGTGATTGTATTGAACAGGATACGATTTGCTGAAGAGGTACGCGACCCATCAGAACTAAAACTGCCTGATGCACCAACTATTAAAAAGGGTGAACTTGAAATGGCTATATCGTTGATTGATCAGCTGACTTCAAAATTTGATATATCAGGATACAAAGACACGTACACAGAACAGTTGATGAAGCTGATAGAAGCTAAAGCTCATGGTGAAAAACCAAAGGCACCGCAAATGAAAGTAGTGCACAGTGCAACGGAAGACCTGATGGCACAATTGAAAGCAAGCTTGAATGTAAAGAAAAAGAAAGCATCGTAATGTATGAGTTTAGAAAAGTACAAAGAGAAACGGAATTTCAATGATACTCCCGAACCTGTAGGTGCCAGGGATAAAAAAGAAGAACAGTTAATATTTGTAATTCAACGGCATAAAGCATCTCATTTACATTACGATTTTAGGCTAGAGTTGGATGGCGTTTTAAAAAGCTGGGCGGTACCAAAAGGGCCGTCTTTAAATGCTGCAGACAAGCGACTTGCAATGATGGTTGAAGATCACCCTTACGATTATAAAGATTTTGAAGGCGTAATACCAGACGGTAACTATGGTGCAGGTATAGTTGAAATATGGGATAGCGGAACGTATGATGCAGTAGATGAAAAAGGTCCCGAAAGAATTGTAACAGACTATAAGAAAAAAATAAAATTATTACAGGCGGGCCTGCATGCAGGTAACCTTAAGATCAGCATGAATGGTAAGAAGCTGAAAGGTGAATTTGCACTGGTAAAACTTAAAGGCAATGACAGGGGTGAAAACTCCTGGCTTCTGCTAAAACACAAGGACAAGTTTTCTGTGACCGAGCCTTATAACAGTGAAGAAATTACTCCAAAAAATTCTCCCATAAACAAGTGGCTGGCAGAACACGGTAAACCCAAAAGGGGCGCAGCAAGATCTAAACAAACGGCGCCCGTTGCAGAGGCCCCAGCTAAGAAGACAAGCACACGAAGCAAGGATAGAAAACTGGATGATTACATACCTGCTATGTTGGCTAAAGACACGGACAAACCCTTTAGTGATGCAGAGTGGATCTACGAGATAAAATGGGATGGTTACAGGGCTATTGCAGAGGTAGATAATGGTGAAGTAAAATTGTATTCGCGCAACGGTAATTCTTTTCTTGGCACCTATCCTATAGTGGTAGATGAACTGAAAAAAATAGAAGTAAGCGCAGTGCTCGATGGCGAAATTGTTGTTATAAACGAAAGCGGAAGTCCTGACTTTCAAAAGCTACAACACTATGAAGAAAATAAACATTTGCCGATACAATACCAGGTGTTCGATCTGCTTGAGTTGAATGGACAGCAAACGTATGAGTTACCCTTGGTACAGCGCAAAGAATTACTGCGTGATGTGCTTGATGAAGATAACGCAGTTATTAAATACTCGGATCATGTGGTAGAGGCAGGTGAAGCCTTTTTTGAAGTGGCAAAAGAAAAAGATCTTGAAGGTGTAATGGCAAAAAAGGCAGACAGTCATTACTACCCCGGTAAGCGCACAAACGAATGGCTGAAGATAAAGCACCATAAAAGTGACGAAGCAATTATTTGTGGCTTTACTGCTCCGCGTGGTGGTAGAAAATATTTTGGTGCATTAGTACTTGGCGTAAAAAACGGTGACAAGCTGGAGTACATTGGCCACACGGGATCGGGCTTTGATGAAAAAGGTTTAAAGGAATTATGGGGTAAACTGGAGCCCTTAATAACAGAAGAGTCTCCGTTTGCAGAAAGGGTTAAAACCAACCAACCGGTCACATGGGTGCAACCTAAATATGTATGCGAACTTAAGTTTACTGAATGGACAAGTGACGGAAAACTAAGACATCCCATTTTCCTGAGACTAAGAGAAGATAAAACTCCTGATGATGTAAGGATAGATAAAACAAAAGTAGGTGCAAAAAAGCCGGCAGCAACCCAAGAGATCGAAGTAGTTATTGAAGATGATGAAGTAAAAGACGAGGTTGTAACCGATGCTGAACCCGCATCAGAAACTGAACAAGACGAAGCGGAGATTAAGTCAAAAAAGATTAGTAAAAAGAAGCCTGCTGCAAAGGCTGATAAAAAGGAATTAGTAAGCGAAGCTGAAGAACCAGCACCACCTAAAAAAGCAGCGAAGAAAGCAAAGCCTAAAGCGCAACCAAAAGAAGAAGCAAAAAAGGAAGAATCAGCACCACCTAAAAAAGCAGCGAAGAAATCAAAGCCAATAGAGGAGCTCAAAGAAGAAGCCAAAAAGGAAGAACCAGCGCCACCTAAAAAAGCAGCGAAGAAAGCAAAGCCTAAAGCGCAGCCAAAAGAAGAAGCCAAAAAGGAAGAACCCGCTCCACCAAAAAAAGCAGCTAAAAAGGTTGCGGCGCCAGCAGTAAAAGAGCCCCCTGTAAAGGAAGAATCGGCGCCGAAAAAACTGGAAAAGCAAGTAAAAGCGGCTCAAACGCAACAGCCCGAAGTAGTGGATAATCCAAAAGAAAAGACTTACATAATTGACGGTGCTGAAGTAAAAACAACCAACAGAACGAAAGTCTTTTTTCCGGAAGAAGGATTTACCAAAGGCGATGTAATTGATTACTATGATCGCATGGCAGATTACATTCTTCCGTACTTAAAAGATCGTCCGGAGTCTTTGTTTAGAACACCTAATGGTATTGGTAAAGGTGGCTTCTTTCAAAAGGATGCGGCTGCTGATGCACCAAAATGGGTGGATCATATTGCACTTTATTCAGACTCTGTTAAGCGCGATATTGATTACATCATGTGCAACAACAAAGCATCGCTGTTGTACATGGCTAATCTTGGTTGCATAGAAATCAATCCATGGCATTCAACTACTGAAGACCTTGATAATCCCGACTATCTTATCATTGATATCGATCCTTCTGACAACAACACATTTGAAGATGTTATACAAGCTGCAAACGTGGTAAAGGGTATATTAGACAAAGCGGGTGCAACAGGTATTTGTAAAACATCAGGCGCCACTGGTATACACGTGTATGTACCTACCGGCAAACAATACTCTTACGACCAGGTGAAGGACTTCGCCTATGTTATATGTATGATGGCCAATGCTGAAATACCCGCAATAACAACTTTAGAACGCAGCTTAAGTAAACGTAGTAAGAGCCAGATCTATATGGATTATTTGCAAAACCGCAAAGGGCAAACCATCGCTTCTGTTTACAGCCTTCGCCCAAAGCCTGGTGCTACAGTATCAACACCGCTTCGTTGGGAAGAAGTTAAGCCAGGCCTCAACCCAAAAGACTTTAATATAAATACCATAGAAGCACGATTGAAAAAAACAGGCGACATGTTTGGTGAAGTACTGAAAAAGCCAATAGACCTGCTTAAGTGTATTGAAAATTTGGGAGGTTAGTTTTTGGTTACCAGCGTTGGAAAAGAAATTAAACATCCTTGCGTCGCACACTGCAACAGTTTGTACTTTCATCAACAGTAATTTTCACTGTTTAAAACAATTGCATGTGGCAAATGCATCACTGCTTTTACCACATGCAATTGTAGTAATTATTTACCTGCTGCCATTATATTAGCATACAACCTTGACGCTGTGTAGATGTATAACTGTTTTTCCTGCCCTTCTAAATTTTCAAGAGCGTGATATGAATTATCAATTACGGTTTGGTCTTGTGTATTTGGATGAGGTATACAATAAGCTTTCTTAGCATGGTTGCTGTAATAAAACACAAGCATTATTGCTGCGTAATTACTTGCTGTTTGTCCTGTTCGTTTTAATAGCAACGGTTGTATTTCAAACTGTGAGTTATTGCTAAAGTGAAAACGATCTTTGGTAAGTTTCACTACTTCATATCCCTTCTTTATATCTAACGATTGCTCTAATGTTGTTACATAACCTTTTGTTGCATAGTTGTATTCTTCTGCTGTTGTTCCACTTTGCATTGTGGTTTGGCCAAAACCTGTAGACACTATTACAGTCAAGTATATTATTAAAAAAGCCTTCTTCATATCATGCGTGTTTTACTTTATCAACTGCCTAAAACATCTTCCCATTGTATCAACCCAAACTCTTGTTATTCTCTTTGATGAAACTAAAGCGAGTGGCAGGGAATGTTTTGTTATCTTTTCTTTGCAGCCGTTTTCTTAGCCGCCTTTTTTGGACTTGCCTTTTTTGCTACTGCTTTTTTTGGAGAGCTTTTCTTTGCAGTTGTTTTTTTAGCAGAGGCTTTCTTTGGAGATGTTTTCTTTGCAGTGGTTTTTTTAACAGCAGCTTTTTTAGGTGAGGTTTTCTTTGCAGCGGCTTTTTTAGCAGTAGCTTTTTTAGCAGAAGATTTTTTACCTGTAGCTTTCTTAGCAACAACTTTTTTAGCAGTTGCTTTCTTGCCTGCTGCTTTCCTGTCAGGAACTTTCGCACCTTCCTTTCTTGCTTCTGATAAACCTATAGCGCATTACAAAAGTTGCTACACCCACCTTCTTGGTTTTCCGCAAGGCTTCGCGTAGTAGTGCGTAAGCTCTTTCGCCCGATTTATCTGGCTCCAGGTAGTAAGGCATTTCAAAGTATACCGTATCTATTTCATCTTCATTTACAAAGTCTGAGATCTCTATCGTCTTTGTCTTCTTTGCATTTGCAGCTTCAAAATCTTTATCATCCAGTATCACATATTTATCTTCCAGCTTATACCCTTTTACAATGTTCGCATACTCCACCACCTTACCTGTATTTTCATTTACCCGTTGAAACTTTATATGAGAAAGATCGCTTTTATCAAGCATGTCGAGGTCTAACTCGCTACGCTGCGTGGCGCTATATAATTTCACAGGAATGTTTACTAATCCAAAACCAATGGCACCTGTCCAGATAGATCTCATAAAAATTGTTTTTACCTTGTTGTAAGGGTTAAGAATTATTTTGTAATCAGCAGGTGTTTTTCATAGCAACATCGTTGTGTCACTCACTGCAACTTGTATATCTGTATTAAGCTTTGCTCGTGTTATACCTATCGTTAGGAGCACTCATGTTTGTTCGTTACTAATGTGAACTTTTACATGCATAGCCTCTTTTTAAACCTCATTAAATGCTAACATAGTTATACAACAACCTATCCTTTTTAATGCTCCTGTTCGTTCTGCCACTACTAATAAAATAGTTACTAAAAGTATTATGCCGCTATGCTCTTTTTCTGTCCCTTTTACTGTGTATTTAATTAGACAGGCATTCGTGGAATATAATACACAAGGAAATTAAGAGCAGCTGAAGCCATTAGTTATCAGAAAGTTAGTAATAAAACCGGGATAATTAAAGTAAGGTTTCCAGTCGTTTAATTATATCTTTAAATACTTACAACATTGCCTGTTATAATGTTCACCTTACTATGGCATGGTTTTACGAACACTGTATGCAGGTATTTAACCTTATCCAAAACTTATTCTTTATTTAAAAAAATCGATAATGGTACAAACAAAAAACACTGACGAAGCCACTTTTGCACTTAGTGACCCAACAGAAAAACAAGACATAAAGCGACTGGACCTCGAAGAAGATTATTTATCAAACGACAGAGGTTTGACATCCATGATTGACGATGATGATTTAGATGAAGACGAAGACGATGACGAAGACGATGATCTTGACTTAGACGTTGATGATATTGATGTTGATGAAGCTGATGACGACATAACAACAGAAGTTGTTCCAACAGATGACGATATCGATGACGATCTTGATCTTGACGAAGACGACGATGATGAGGATGATGACGATCTATAATTGTCTCGCACTACTCAAATAATAGTTGCTCGTCATAAGAGCAATAAACAAAACAGTTTAAAATAAAGGTGTCTGAAAATTCAGACACCTTTATTTTTGCGCTAAATAATTCTAGTGTAGCCTGTTATTCCAATACATGATGCCCACCACATAATTTGCATTCTAAGTTTTCGCAGTCGCTCCTGGGCCCTGCTCTTTCAATTTAAATTTTTTGCCCCACATCCAGGAGAATCCGTAAAAGTCCAAGAGTAGTTTGAGATTTAAATGCTACATTCATAAGGGATAGTGGCGCATCAAAAGTGGCCTCTATCTTGGTAATTTTTACTAAAACAATTACTATTGTAAGGATTAATAATTCCTACTAACAGATGATTACGGAAACAGCTGTAACTGCTAATTCAATAGGTGAAGTTATAGAACGCTTAGATGCTATTGTTGACTGGAGCAGGCGCAACAAAAGTCGCATAGGTTATTTTGCAACCCTGTACAGAAAGATGACGATTGCTGTAAGAGATGGTATTGCGAACAACATTTTTAGCGACGGCAACAGAATGGAAAAACTCGACATCATTTTTGCCAACAGGTACCTTACAGCGTTGGATGCTTATATAAACAAGAGACCTTGTACCAATGCCTGGTGTACAGCTTTCGATGCTTCTGAAAACGAGGACCTCATTGTGCTGCAACACCTTTTGTTAGGTATAAACACGCACATCAATCTCGACCTTTGTATTGCTGCTTCAGAGGCTTGCCCTAAAGAGGAGATACACGAGCTTGAGGAAGATTTTAATAAGATCAACCATATTATTGCTTCCCTAATACCTGCGGTGCAAGACGATCTGTGTGAAGTGTGGCACCCACTTCGGGTGCTTGCTGCTATAGCTAACCATCACCAGGAGGCCATCCTTAATTTTAGCATCTCTGTTGCTCGCCGCGCATCATGGCAAAATGCTGTAATACTATCAGGCACGCACGACACCGACAGGGAAAAGATCATCAGGAGTATAGATGAAAACGTAGTTGAATTAGCCGGCAGAATAATGCATCCCGGAATACCTATCCACCTTGTGTTATTACCTGTATTAAAAATGGAAAGCAGGAACGTACCCGAGATCATTGATATGCTTTGCTAACTGTGGGGTTACTATAAACACCTACTACACCTGTGCTATCACAAAAACTTTCGGCCTGCTTTTAGCGTTATTCTAATAAGAAGCACTAACATCAAGTTCTTTAAAATGCATTCTCAAATTTCTTACAAGTGAGCATTTATCTCCTGGCTTTATCTATAGCACCGGCTATTGTTATTATACTGTTTATTTATCTAAAAGATAAATATAACAAAGAGCCCTTGCGTCATCTTGTTATGTGCTTTTTGCTTGGCGCTATGTGCTCACTTCCCGCTGTTTACATTGAAGTATACGTTGGTAATTTTTTAAGCAGAAACATACCTGTCGGGTTTCTTCACACCCTTATAACCGGGTTTATTATTATTGGTTTTACAGAAGAGTATTGTAAGTATTTTATGCTTAGAAGATATGCTTATGATAAGAAAGCTTTTGATGAACCTTTTGACGGAATTGTATATAGTGTAATGGTTGCGATGGGTTTTGCCACAATAGAAAACGTAGGCTATGTGTATCAACATGGTATAGGTACAGGCGTTATGCGAATGTTTTTGAGCGTACCTGCGCACGGAAGCTTTGCGGTGATGATGGGCTACTACGTTGGGATGGCAAAGTTTAAACCGGGGATGGCTTATGTGCTAAGAACAGTTGGTATTTTTTGGGCAGTAATATTACATGGCTCTTACGATACACTATTGTTGCTTGGGCAAAACGGGGTAATTTCTGCATACGTATCAAGAGGGTTGCTGGTTACGGGTGCATTTGTTTCTTATTTTATTGGCATCAGGCTTTCTTTAACTGCAATTAAAAAACAACAGCAGCTATCAAAAGAATTATATGAACAAAAACTTCCCCTCCTCTGAGTTAGTTATACGCCCTGCTTCATTCAATGACATCTCTACTATACAACAACTTGCAGCCAAAATATGGCCACTCACTTATGAGCCTATTCTTGGCCAAAAGCAAGTTGATTATATGTTGGGGTTACTGTACAGTCAACCCGCTTTGGAAGAACAAATGAAGAGCCATCATTATTTCTTCATTGCCTTAAAAAACTTTCAACCTGTTGGCTTCGCTTCATTTTCAAAAGTTGGGGACAAGGTTTACAAACTGCAGAAGCTATATGTACTGCCACAAATACAACAAGCAGGCACCGGAAAAAAATTGCTTGAAACAATTGAAACAGTAGCAAAGAGTATGGGCGCAGAAAAGCTGATATTAAACGTGAACAGGAAAAATAATGCAAAAGGCTTTTACGAAAAGAGAGGCTTCAGTGTGATACGAGAAGAGGATATTGATATTGGCAATAACTACTTTATGAATGATTATGTAATGTCGAAAAACGTTTAAAAAGAATACGAATGAACACACAACAAGCTTATAATAAGTGGTCGGAAAGTTATGATGATGTAGTAAATAAAACACGTGATGTTGAGGCAATTGCAATAAGATCAGTTTTGGAAGAGTTTAATTTTCTCAATCTTCTTGAGTGGGGATGTGGGACCGGTAAAAACACAACATGGCTTATTGAAAAAGCTGAGCAAATGACTGCAGCAGATTTTTCAGATGAGATGATGAACAAGGCAAAAGAGAAATTAAAATCAGAACGGATTTTGTTTGTGCAAGCAGATATAACGAAGCCATGGAATTTTGGAAACGAACAATATGATACAATTACTTGTAGTCTTATTCTTGAACATATAGAGAACCTGAATTTTGTTTTTGCAGAAGCGGGTAAAGCGTTGAAAAGCGGAGGTCTGTTCTATGTTGGAGAACTTCACCCATTTAAACAATACACCGGAAGTAAAGCAAGATTTGAAACAGGAGAAGGAACCTTTAAACTTGAAAGTTTTACCCACCATGTTTCTGATTATTATAAAGCCGCTGCTCTTAACGGCTTTAGTTGTTTAAAAATTGATGAGTGGTTTGATGATAATGAGCGTGCCGGTATACCGAGATTACTGTCATTCTTATTTCAGAAAAAAGAGTTTGCACAGTAATGATATACAAGTACAAGAGTGCGACGCAACGATGTTGATAAGCGATGTATGGATGGTAACATAACTATTCTCTTTCAGGATATTTTTAAAAAAATCAATACCTTTTTTATCTTTATAAGTATGAGCGAGATATCTATTGGAGATGCACTAAATCAGTTTTTAAGAAAGAGCCGGCTTAAGACAGGCATACAGGCTCTACAGATTGAAGAGGTATGGGCTAAGCTTATGGGAAAAACAATTGCTAAGTACACCGATAAGATACAGATAGTTAATCATACCCTTTTTATACAAACAAATGTTGGCCCTTTAAAACAGGAGCTGATGTACCAGAAAGAACAGATAATACAGCGGGTTAATGAAGCGCTTGGCGAAAATGTTATACGAGAGGTAGTTATTAAATAAATCAACAGATTAATGATACAAGGTTTACGAACCGTGATATACCATGTGAAAGACCTGGAAAAAGCGAAAGCATGGTATTCGCAGGTATTTGAAAAGCCTCCTTATTTTGATGAACCGTACTATGTAGGATTTAATATTGAAGGTTTCGAATTAGGACTACAGCCAGATGAGCCTGGCGAAAAATTTTCTAACAATACGGTAGCATACTGGGGCGTAAAAGATGCCCACGCAGTCTATAAACAATTATTAGATAATGGCAGTATTGTAAACGAAGAGATACAGGATGTTGGCGGTGGTATATTATTAGGCACAGTTATAGACCCTGCAGGAAATGTGTTTGGCATTATACAGAACCCGCACTTCAGGTACCAATTGCCTTAAAGTAAGGCGACCTTAATAAGCATATTCGCGCTCTTCGTCTTTGAACAGGTCAACACTTTCAATCATTTCTTTTACAAGATCCTTCATTGTAACAACGCCCCTGAAACTAAAGTTTTCGAATACGGGCAGATACTTAGTAGTGTAAGTGGTCATCAACATCATGCATTTAGCAAGGCTACCATCAGGAGAGATGTGCGGAAGATTGGTAGTCATTACTTCGCCAATTGCAGTGTCACGTGCATCCTTACCCATCAATACCACTTTTTGCGTGTAATCTCTTTCTGAAAATAATCCAGCATAATTGCCATCATTCATAACAATAACATAACTGACATTTTCAGACTTCATTACCGATAGCGCATTTATCACCTTTGTATCCGTCTCAAGCCTGTTAAATTGCGGTCCCTTTTTGTTTAAAATGTTTGCAACAGTAGACATAATAAAGGTTTTAACGGGTGAAAAAAATAGATGATTATAAAGTTCCGATTATTTTTCGGCTTTAAAAAACAGTGTTTCAACACGGTACTTTTTTCTCACGTTGCATTAACAGTTATCGGTTTGTTGATAAGCAAGCCTGCCGAATGCTATACTATTTAAGCTTTACACGTGGGTCAACAATGCCGTAAAGGATGTCGGCTAATAAATTGATGATAATAAAAAAGGCAGCAGTGATGAGTACACTGCCCATCACTATTGGGAAGTCAAGCTTTTCAAGTGCATCTACTGTTAGTTTTCCGATGCCCTTCCATCCAAAGATATATTCAACAAAAAAAGCTCCTGCAAGTAACTCAGCAAACCAGCCTGTGATAGCTGTGATAACAGGATTTAAAGCATTGCGAAGCGCATGTTTAAACACTACTGCTCTCCTGCTTAAACCCTTTGCATAAGCGGTTCTTATGTAATCCTGGTCAAGTACATCAAGCATTGAACTACGTGTAAGCTGCGTAATAATGGCCAGCGGACGAATGCCTAATGTAATAGCAGGCAGAATCAAATTCTTCAGTTGCAACTCACGACCTGTGAAAGCATCGATACTAAAGAGACTGCCTGTCATATGAAGACCTGTATACTTACTAAGCACAAAACCAAAAACGTAAGCGATAACAATACCCATAAAAAATGAAGGAGCTGAAATGCCCAGCACACTCGTAAAAATTGCAGACGTATCCCACCAGGTGTTTTGTTTTACTGCCGCCAACACACCTAACAGCACACCTAAAATTGTTGCAATTAGCATAGCAGTTACAGCAAGCAATATTGTTCCCGGAAGGGCCTCCATCAGTACTACCCACACTTCTCTTTTGCTTTGGTAAGAGCGCCGAAGGTAAGGTACTTTTATACCAACCTTTGTTTCGCCTCCAATAAACCATCCGCGTAATTGTTTGTCTGCAATTTGATCTTTAGAATAAATACTTACGGGAGACACATCATTAAGGTAATACAAGAATTGTTTCCACTTTGGCTGATCGAGGTAGAGATCTTTTTTAATATTTCGAATAGTTGCGCTATCCCCGGTCTGGCCGATTATTAATCGTGCGGGATCACCAAACCCTTGAAATAAAAAGAAAACCAGTATCACTACCCCCACTAAAACAAGCGAGCCATATAAGAGTTTCTTGGTGATGAGTGTGAGCATAGCGGATTGAAGGTTGAGTGTTAGGCTTTACATGTTACCGTTTCGCTTACTTGTTTAACACTTAGTATTATTACTTTTCATTCTCAGTCTTTAATTATACTTGTCAACTTTAATTGACTACTCAACTTACAATTTTGTCCTTATACCTCCACGTCATCGCCTAGCTATCTCTGCAGCATATACGCCTTCACTGCCTTCAAAGTTAGCACGGAAGATGATCCATTTACCATCTGGTGAGAAATGAACATTAGGTTCCAATTTATAACCGTGATGCTTCATGTTCACCAGTTTCTCTGACATAAACTTATTGCCTTGTGGTGTAAAAAGATAAATCCACATAGCATCTTTTGCTTTGGCTACCTGTGTATCATTAGCTCCATCGCCACAAAATAATTTTTCATCGGGAGAAATATTAAAGTGAATGGACCATTCATCTCTTTGCAACTCATACTTCGTTTCTTTCAGCGTGTTTATGTTTGTACCACCCACATAAAACTTTACACTTCTTGGTTGTTGCAAATCATACCAAATTGTTTTTCCATCTGGCGCCAGCCATTCATGCCCTGCAATCTCCATGTCCATTGTTCTCTTATGCATCAACTTAACCTCTTTAGTGTTTATGTTGATTGTCCAGATTCTGTCGACCTTATGCCATGGCCCTTCATGGCAAAACATTAGCAACGCAGGGTCAACCGGCGAAAATTGAACGTGACCAAGCCACGTATTTTCGGTATGGATCTTATTAAGTTTTTTACTTTTAATGTCGATTGTAAAAAGATCGTTTGGTAGATGAGCGTCAAAAATGCGATTGAAAAACTCGCTCTTTTCAGGATACTTTTTCAGGATTTCTTTCTGCTCATCACTTGCTCTTGAGCCTGCAAATTTTGTTTCATCTGCATTAATAGTTGCAATGCTGCCTCTATAATTCTTCGGAAAAACGAACAGCGTTCTTGTTTCCTTAGTATTAATATTTGTTGAGTAAACAGTATCCTGTATTTGATAGTAAACATTACCTGTTTTCTGCCCCACCAACTCGCCAGTCATTGGTGCAGGCTGATGTGTAACTTGTTCCGTTTTGAGCGTTTTTAAGTCAACACTAAAAAGTTGTTTACCTTCCTTTCCCGTATTATAAAAAACCATCTTACCACCCCAAAAGGGATTATTATGGAAATAGAAACTGAGGCTATTACCTTCTATTCTTGACAGCTTAACAACCTTATGATGGGTATCTTTATCTATCCATTCGTTTGGCATTTTTTGCCCACCCGTTTCCATTACAGGCTGAGCCTTAAGGATAAAGTTTTGGATTAATAAGGCGGTACTTAGTACAACACACCTGGTTATATATTTCATAGAAGTGGCGTTTATTATTGTAATTCTTTTTTTGTAAAAAGTGGTTTAATGTCTTTACGTGCCTGGGCTGGATCGATGTATTTTAATAGTCCCCGCATTGAAATTACTTTGTAATGATTCTTATGCAGGTATTCTAAATACTGCACAAGTAGTTCGGGAGGTGTAGTTACCCAATCATGTTCGTAATCAGGAACACCATGTATAGTAAGCACAACTATTTGTCCTTGCCGTGCATCTGCAAATGCATCAAATATCTGTTTGCTGTTGGTTTTAGTAGTAGTATAACCGGGCACGAGGTATGGATGATCAGTTAAAGGGTTATAAGGTCTGTCTCCTCCTGTTCTTGCAAAATCATAGCCCCTCTCTTGTAAAGTTTCTATTGCTAAAGGATGAGTATCATAGCCGGGATATGCAAACGTAACAGGCTTGCTGATTTTTAGTGAGTCACATTTTGCTTCTATATAAGCTAACTCCTCATTCAGTTGCTGTTTACTTAGCTTGTTTACATGTTTGTGGTCTCTTGTATGGTTGCCAATGTCAAACCCCATTCTGCTTAAGGCCTGTATTTGCTTCCATGTCATGTACCTGGTAGTGTCAGCATAATTTGGTGGAAATTCACAAACAAAAAAGGTAGCGCCAAACCCATACTTCTTTAGCAGAGGTGCAACAAAAGTAAAATGAGTAACCGGCGCATCATCAAAAGTTAGCACCACTAGTTTATCAGGAATAGGTATCCTTATTACCTGGCCATTAACCTCAAATGAAGCAGCAGAAAGGAGTATATATAACAGTAGCTTATTCACTTAATATAATGAGGCTTCTTATTACTGCGCCATCAATTTCTTATCGTCGCTCTTATTAATGCGGGTATCACTTATGCCCTTGCTATCCTTTACATCAAAGTCTTCTATTTTTTTCAATACAAACAAGGGCGTTCCTTTTGTTGACTGCGCTTTAAAATTTCGAAACTCTATCCCTCTTACATCGTCCAGCCAAACTGCAGGTCTTGTTTCATTACCCATGTAACTAATATTAACCCCATTTAATTCTATCTTCTTAGCATGCCTGATAAAGAAACCATAAGCTGGCAATACTCCAAACTTTTGTGGTTCAGGATATACTTTTTCATACTCAGGAACTACGCCCTGTATTTTAGCAGCAGGTGAATCGATTGGGCGATAATATATAGTTATGTTATTCAACTTTACGTCTTCAATATCATTACCGGGAAGGCCGCTTATAAGAGACGCAAAATGTGCATCGGCATTGTAAGCGATAACGTTGCTTATCAACACCCTTCTTAACTTACCAATTTGCATATCGGCTGGTCCTCTCATTCTTGCACCAAGCCGCAGAAAAAGGGGGGAGTTTACAATGTCTCTCATAGTAATGTTGGTAATGGTAACATCTTCAAGTAAGGCGCCATCAACGGTTTCCAAAGCAAGACCGCGACAATAGTCAAACACACAATTTGATATAGTTATGTTTTTAAAACCTCCGTTTGATTCAGTTCCGAACTTTATTCTGCCAGTTGGACCTTCCTGGTCGGGCACCTGGTTAAAATTTTTGCGCTGGTAAGTTCCGTTATGAAAAGTACCAAGGTCGTAGCCGCTAACCTGGCAATTTGTAATGGTAACATTTTGAGTGGGACGAGCATAGCCGAGTGCAAAAGAGCTTTTCAGGCAAATAGCATCATCATAAGGTGAATTAACGGTACAGTTTGCAATACGAACATTAAAGCAGCAGTCTATATCCATACCATCGCGATTGGTATCCATCTTTAGGTTATCTATTGTAATATTGTCTACACCTGTTGCAAGAATACCAAAATGACCTCCGTAAAGAATAGTGAAATCTTTAAGAATAACATTGCGACAAAGCTTTAATGCAATTGCTTTGTTTGCGCCACCTTCCCACATATAAGGGCCGGCGTGTATTCCTCTCTTCTCCCAACTTTCGTTAGTGTAAAAACCACGGCTTAATCCTTTGCCATAAATCGTTCCCGGGCCAAGTATCGAAACGTTTTCCAGGTTTTCGCCCCATATTAAACTGTTGTGCCAATGGCTATGACCATAGTCCTGAAATTTATTTGTTGCGCCTGTTTCAGGTTCATCATACTTACCTCCTGCCGCTGAATCTGCAGCAAGCAAAACAGAACCTTGATCAAGATATAAAGTGATATTGCTTTTAAGTCTTATTGAATAAGAAAGGTAATTTCCTGCGGGAAAATATACTGTGCCGCCACCAACTTTTACCGCAGCATCAATAGCATCATTAATAGGCTTTGAATCAACAGTCGTTCCATTACCCAATGCTCCAAAGTCTTTTATATTAAAGACCGGCACAGTAAAGCTTGGGCTGGAAGCAACGGCAGTATTATTAGTTAGCTCCTTAAGAACAGGAGTAGCTGACGATTGCTGATTGATGAAGGAGGAGACAATAAGAGTAATAACAAAAATTCTTACAGAAGCTATAGATCTGTGCATACCGGCAAGCTGTTTATACCGTAAAATAACGGTAACACAAATGTCAGCTATCCTGATGCATCCTGCGAAAAGTTTTTGTTTATCAACTCTCAAAAACCCTTGTTTCTACATAAGCAGTATTAATAAGTGGTCTAACAGTCTATAAGCAGTTACATAGCATGAGCGAGTTCTGGTTGCGGCGCTTTTTGTTCTTTGTCTTTTTTACCCACAGATAGCTGACGTGTAATTCTCATTCTGTTCTGGGCGGTGATTTCCTTTATCTCTTTTCTCTGCTGTGCAGTCAGGCGATTGAAATACACAACCATTAGTATAGAGGCGACAACTACATACAGTAATATAATTACAATTACTTGCATAAAAGTTTATTTTAAATTTTTAAGGATGTGCCTAAAAAAAAACCTTGAAAGTAAAGGGGTGTTTAAATGACTATTGGTTTTTCATAAAGGTGAAGCGATAACTAATGTAGACTAATAATTGGGAAAAATGAAATTAAATTTTGTAAAAGGCGGCTTTCAGTTTGTGAAGCTGCCGAAGTGAATTTATAACGCAGATTTAAACACTACTAACAACGTAAACTAAATAGTATTTTACACCAATCAACAAATAAGCTATCGTGATGTGCCGTAATATTTTTACTACTACCTGTGTGATGTGTATGGCTTCGGCTTTCATTAGTTGCAGCACTACAAGGTTAAATGGAAATCATACTGTTGAGATGTTTGATGGAAAAACACTCAGAGGTTGGGAAGGTGATACAGCTTACTGGCACGTAGCAGATGGCGTGCTGACAGGAGAAGTTACCCCTCAAACTATACTAAAGAAAAATACTTTTTTAATATGGAAAGAGGCAGAGCCTGCAGACTTTGACCTGGAGGTAGATTATAGAATTTCTGCACAGGGTAATAGCGGAGTCAATTATAGAAGTGTAAGGATAGATACACTGCCTTACGCACTAAAAGGTTACCAGGCTGATATTGACGGAAAAGATAAATATGGTTTAGGGTATCCACGACATACCGGACAAAACTATGAGGAACGAGGCAGAGAATTTCTTGCAACAAGAGGGCAGCGAGTAGTGATTGAACCAGGCCATAAACCTGTGGTATTAGATACACTCGGCACCAAGGAGAGTCTTTTAAAAAGTATAAACTATACTGATTGGAACCATTTGAGAATTGTTGCGAACGGTAACAATCTTAAACATTATATAAACGGAACGCTGATGTCGGAGGTTACTGATAATGATACTGAAAACAGGAAGATGAAAGGATTAATAGGTGTTCAGGTACATGTAGGACCGCCAATGAAAGTTGAGTATAAAAACTTTAAGATAAGAATACTTAAGTAGGGTAATAAACAGAAAAATGCGATTACAGTTGTAATCGCATTTTGTGTCTTTTCTTAAATACTCTTATTGATATTGTATGTAGATCGGCTTTGGAGTAAACTTAAGCAGCTCCTGCGGAGTATAGAGCGGACCGCCACTCTTAGTATCATTATGATAGAACAATTTGAAGCCTGTAAAAGAAACTGGCTCTTTATAGATATACCGTAGATACGTAGATTTTTTTAAAACTTTATCACCCCATCCATCCATATCCATTACTACCTGTACTTCAGGAACTTTCTTTATGTTTTCGTACCCTGTAACCATGCCTTGTGTAAAGCGGTGAACGATCAATATTTTAGGAGGAAGGTTATTCTTCCTCACAAGATCTGCCAGGTAATCTATGGCATCGTTTATCTCCGTTGCATTAAACGTCCCGATCTTAGTACCAGGCACATGTCCCTCTTTTAATGCAAACTCCGGATCTATTCCTAAATGAACATCCGGCATTTTCAACCATGCTTCCAGTTGCGGAACCTCTTCTTTTACAGAGCTATGGCCCACTTGTATATCTACAAAAGCTAAACCCTTAATTGATCTTGCCCATCTTACAATCGTATCTATCTGCTTCATTGGCATTCTATACCTGTACATATTATCCTTACCCGGTGCACCTTGTGCTGTTACAGCAACATAATGCAGTGCAGGTATAACTGGTAGACTTGTATCTGCAGCCTGCCACTTAGCAACTTCCCCTTTTAGTTTTGCAAGCATTTCGTTTTTAGGAAGCTCACCAAGTATGCCCATTTTTTTAGAAAACAGGTTACTATAAAAAGCAACGATTCTATGAAAAGGAAGTATAGCACCTGGCAGTGGGTAAGCATGTTTTACAGGCCACTTACCTGTTGTATCATTATTAGCAAGATCTTTTAAAAGTCTGTCGTACTTCGCCGTGTCTAACGGTTCGCCTGACCTTACATTGGTAGCAGTTATATTCGTCTTCGATGAATCACCAACCTTTCCATTCGATTGCCCATCAGATTTTGTATTGTTACACCCGATCGTAAACGCTATTAATAAAGGCATTACTACTGCCACTTTTCCAAAAACTATTTTTGTCATAGGCGCCAAAGATATTGGAAAATAATATCTGTAAAATTCTGTTTTCATCCTTGCCAATAGACTGCCTATTGGCTTGCTTGTTGCCCCTGAATTTTCACCACAAGGGAATTTCATTATTGCTTTATGTGTGATTATCACAAAATGCGCCTTCTCTAAAATCTGTTTTCTTACTTACCTTTCAAGCCTAATTACAACCACTCGCTTATCATTGCCGTAATGTTTACCAATTGCATCAACCATCTTTTCAACATACTTTCTATACACAGGGCTAGACCATGAAGCTTGTTGACGTGAACCGTGTTGCATAGCCCGTCCTTTTGCATTCACCATTAATATTTCAGGATGTTTTG
>Ga0115844_100078_pt1 | contig 18145 bp, 19 predicted proteins | sample InSIn1gowninarea_FD_83858 | JGI IMG/M metagenome (GOLD analysis project Ga0115844, IMG submission 83858) | reverse complement strand
GGAGTGATCCTTTCTTTCAATGTATTGAAGGCTTTTTATTGTTTTCCTCCCCACTGAAACACTTGTTTCACACTTGTCAAAGCATGTAAAGGAGCTGAAATCAAAGAAAAGTTAGCAATAAACTTTCTCCAATATTTTTCTGCCCCTAAGAAACTTCTAAATTCTGTAGCAATATTGGGCTTAGGCCAATTTACAATGACTTTGACCTTAGAGGGATCTACCTTCAATTCACCATATCATACAATATAACCCAAATAATTCAAAGATGTCCTGCCAAATTCACATTTTTGAAAATTTTACATAGAGAGTTTCTCTTTTCAAAACATCTAAAACTTGCTTTTCATTGTTTACATGTTCATCCCATGTTCCACTAAAAACAAGAATATCATCTAAATAGAATATTAAAAAATGATCAATGGATGGTATAAATACATCATTCATGACTAACATGAATGTAGTTGGAATGTTAGTTAAGCCAAAAGGCATAACCATCCATTCATTAGAGTTCTTGCTTTGTTTTGAAAGAAGTCTTCCATACATCCTTTTCTTCAACTTTAATCTGATGGTAGCCACTTCGCAAGTCCAATTTAGAGAAGTAAATTGCATCTTTTAACTAATCTAACAAATCATCAATACGAGGAAGAGGATAATTATTCTTTATTGTGATTTTATTTAACACTCTAAAATCAATGCACATTCTCCATGGATCGTCTTTCTTTCGCATTAACACAATAGGTGATCCACACGGCGATGTGCTTGGTCGAATAAACCGTTGATCGAGCAACTCCTATACCTGCTTCTTTATTTCTACATTCTCTAGAGCTGATAACCTGTACATTCCAATGTTAGGTAGTGGAGCATCTTTCTCCAAATAAATCTTATGTTCTACCACTTACTTGGGTGGAAGCCCTTTAGGCTCTTGAAATAGAATATCATAATTGAAAACAATTTTAACTATATATGCTTTTTGGTTAGGATTACAACCTTGTAAAGAATAGATTTATCAATATCCTTTGCTTGTACAATCATAAGTAAAAATTGTTTACAAGAATTTACAATTATTTTCATCTATCCTGAATTTATGAGAGAGAAGTTATCTTTGAGTTTATGAGCCTTTACAATATATTCAATTCCATCCTTAGTGAGTTGATACTTATTTTCAGTTTGATAGAAGATAGGATTTCTATCGTACATGTATGGACATCCTAATACAATTCCACATATCTCCAATGGTATTATGTCTAACTCAACCTCATCTACAAACTTTGACCCAATAATAAAGCGAAGTTTACATTGTTTCTTAACTTGTAGCTTAGTTTTATCACACACCCAACCTAATGGATATGGATTTTTATGAGGTTTTTTTTCTAGACTCAAGTTCTTTACAATTGTTTCATAAATCAAATTAACTTGTGAACCACTATCAAATAAAGTATCAATTTTAGTATGATTGGAAATGACTCTAACATGAAATAGCTCATTTATTTTCCTCTCATCATTATCATTATCAACAGAATGTGAAGAAGTGCTTGTAGATTCTTTATAATCTTTACCTTCTATACCTGTAGCTCTAATTGTTGCCTCATCACCTGAATCTGATCCCAAGTCCTTTTGAATAGCAGCATCATTCTTCTGCTCCTTACTCCCAAAATTCTTAGGCTTCAATTCCAGATGCAATGACCAACAATGTGCCTCATCGTGGCTTTCCTTCTTACAATGAGTGCATGAAGGTTTATATTTCTTCATAGTGTTCATTTTCTTCTCCTTTCATTTAAGTTTCTTCTTGTCTTTATTCTTGCTTTTAATAGGTTTGGAATATTTCCCAATATCATGGGTTACATTTTTCCTCTAGCTTCTAGATGAGTTTTTGTACCGATACATCATCTATGCTAGTTGGATTAAAAGTAAGTATAGTATGCCTCAAATAACTATGTAGGCCACCTATGTATTTCAACAATGTCTTTGGTGAGTCCAATATATGCCTAATGTTAAAGCTCTTTTATGGAATTCTTGAGTATAACTTTGAGCACTTTGACCTTTTAATTGACGTAGTATTTGACAACTCATCATTTCTTATTGCATATAAGCCAAAGGATAAAATTGATTTTTAATAGCAGAAACAAATTCATTCCAACTTGAAATGATTTTACCATGATTTTTGAGATCTGCTTATGTCTTACCTTCCCACCATACAAGTGTTGTTCCTCCAAGTCAAAGGCTAACAAGCTGGATCTTCTTCCTTTCTGCTACAACTTTCTGCACCCTGCAATACACTTCAGTTTGTCTTATCCAATTATTAAGTTTTTTAGCATTAAGTTCTCCATCATAAATTGACAAATCAAATTTTACATCTAATTTGATCAAAGAGGATTTCTTCTTTTTCTTCTTAGAAGGACTAGATTTATGAGATGAGGATGATCATGATGACGATGATCATGATGATGGAGGAGATGGTGGAGGAGGCATTTCTCCCTTTCCCTTATCTTCTTGGTCCTTAGGTGATGAAGTGCCTTATTCTTTGTTCTTCTTAGACTCACGATACATATCTTCCACCATTGTGCATATCGTCATGAAACTATCTAAAAATTCAGATTCTGACCCAAGTGGGGTTTCATCCATCATCCTTGTTTGTGAAAAGACCTTTCTAATCTCTACATTTGCCTCAAAAAGTTCACCTTCACCTCGTTTGAGCCTTAACCTAGTAAGCATTCAAATCTTCACACAATCTTGTCAGACCTTAAAAACCTTGTTGCACTGGTACCACTTGATCCATTAATCAAAATGGTATTGTATAATTTATGTGAAGTTTTCTTATGTTACTTAGTGCAATGGATCGAAAACATTGTGAATAACATAAACAAATAAGCAAATTGAAACATAAACATATGCATCAACACAGCAAAAATTTGATAACGAAGTTCACTAGACTTCCTGGCTACCTCTCCGGGTCCTTAGCTTCTAGTGTGACCACTTTATTAGTCGTCAAAATTCTTTTATAGACATGAGCTCAAAAATAGAGACTCAAATAAGAAAGAATATCTCACCATCGCATTCAACTCAAAATTTCGAGTCAAACAAGTATAAAATTGACCATATTCGGCCTCTGTGACTTCTAGACCCCTTGGAAAGTCCAAAACCACCTCTGTCTGGGAAAAACCACCTTTCTCCTATGCAAAACCTCCTTTGCAGAGGAGAAACCACCTTGGCAACATGTGCGCTTCTTTTGGCAAATTGTACCTGTAACAAAATTTAAAATGTGTTTGTGACGGCTTGTTAACAAGTCCATCTGGCTTGGCACATTGACAAGAGGCATTGTGTGAAGTTGTTTGTATAAATGGGAGATTGGCGGGTTGAATCCACTGCTAGACCTTACCGCTATTTTACATCAGATATGCATAGACAATGGTTCGGCCTGATATAATTCCGTTTGTTGTTGCTTATATATGGTGTTAGGTTCCTATACCAATAGGTGTCATTTTTCATGATTGACATTGATGAGCTCTAATATGTTTATACCTTTCTGTCTAGTTTCAAAGGTTTTCCATATTGTCAAAATCAAAATATTAAAAAATGAAAAGAAGGTGTGCCCTAAAAGAAAAATCAAAGGGCAAAGAAGAAAGAAATGGTCAAAAAGTGAAATAAATGAACCCCAAACAAAAGACTATGAAAGTGTGCAAGCCCAAATTGCCATTACTATTCCATTTTTGTGAATAAAGCATAGTGTACAGTGTGTAGACTTTATGCCACAATTGATGAATGGCCAAACAGCTTAATCTTGGCCAGTTCATGTTTAAATTTACTTGTCTTATAGATAGAGAGTAACATCTGTCCAAACTATTCAAACTTAGCAGGTAAGTAGATAGGTAGAGAAGCAAAGGAGATCAACTGTTAAATCTGAGCCCTTGGATGTTATAAGGGTAGATTTAGATAGGATTGCAATGAAAAGAAAAGAAGATTGGAAGGATCTGCTAGTCCAAGTGCACCCATAGAAAAAGAAGAAAAAATGTTAGGTACAGTAGGTTGGGTAGGCAATTTTGGTGTTGTAGAAGCATGCTTATGGTTAATTTTGTCTCTCAAATATGTTCATCTTATTGTTACCATAAGTACCATGGCAGCTCTTTGGTTACAAATCAAGTGAGGCATGACTAACTTCCCTTCACACTTCTCCCAAAATCACTTACTAACCTCCCCCCGAGGATATTAAGATTTACTTAATATCACTAAATCACTCCATCTCATTTCATGAAAAAGCCTGAGTAAAACCACATTCTTACTTTAGGCAAAGAAGCCACATTTCTTGTGTAAAAATCCTTTCACTCCCTTAGCCTAAGTTGTTGAACTTCATAGCTTAGCACCTATTTTTTATAAACTCATATTAACTATTAACATGATAAGTATTAAATCCCTTATAGATTCCCCTTCCCCCGTATTAATATATCTATGCAATAAAAACCCCAAATTTTATTATCCCCACCCTCGGCAAGATTATAGCCATATGTCAATGTTTTGCAGGGGATTCAAGGTTTATCTGAAACCTTGTGAATAACCTTATCGACTAGACCTCGGGATTAATTAACCACCTGGGTTAATTAATCACCTAACCAAGCCCTCCCCGCATGCAAATGTTGAAGGTTAATTAACAGCTGGTTAATTAACAGAGTAATCACCCTGTAGCCAATCAAACTGCCCCTGCTATATTTAAATCAAAGTTTATTATATATGGGGCCCCACGCCATAATGTTGGGCCACCTCCGACCTCTGCCAACCGTTAGATGTGGGCCCACCTATCAGATGGTCCATGATCATATCGCGACGCTCTCTGCCACCGAAGTTTACCACCCGGGGAGTCGGTGGTATTCCCACCATACCAGGGACATGTGACGCCTTCCCACCATGCTTGCGGTCCCTCCACCCAAAGCCATTTCAGCTCATAAGTGGTGCAGACAAATACCACTTACCGCCCTCCCGTTGACCCCACCTGCTGACATCATTGCCATGTCACCTCCACATAAGCATCCCGTACCCCTGCATCACGACAAAACTTCACATCCCGATGACGTCATCCAACCAAAAAGCACAGAAAAACCCCACGAAAGCCAAGTTTTTGTTAAAAAGTCATGAAAATATCATTTTCTCCGATTTTCATTTGTTCTTCTCTACGAAATTGTTGCATGCAAACTACGTCCAAGCAACTGCTCGAGGATACAGTCTTCCACCTGGCCAAAAAAAGTCCAGCACCCTACTCTGCAACTCGTCGGTTAACCTGCAATTGCCCTATTTTCCTCCAAAATATAGGCATTTACCCCATCCCACCACTCGAACCTATATTTTCAGTTTTCCTCTGTAAATTATACGTATAAAAGCCAAATTCAAGATGAAGAAGTCCATAATTGCCATACCAAGACATCCAGAGCTATTGTTTCGCCCATTTTCTCCACAGAAGCCCTGATTTCGATTGAAGCACAAGAACCAGATATGGAAGCTCCTGCAGCCCTAAACATCACACCCCTCAACGCACCCCATAATGACTTAAATTGGTTACCCTTAGCTGACAAAGATTTTCAAATCAAAGAATTATTTGGTGACCAGAACTATCTCCAGTCTTTTTTCCAAGTCAAGGACAGTCACCTAAATAACTCTGATATTTTGGGAATATGGGAATCCAACCTCCCCATTTATTTCCTTCCCTATGTCTATGTTTTCCCAGAAATCATTCACCAATGTTGTGCTAAATATGTCCCTATCCACCGAGCTGTTATGTCTCCTACCAAAACTATGATTTTTTATATAACAGCTAAATCTATCAATGAGATGTTACACTTCAAACCCACTTAGCCTCTTACTCCTCTTACCATGGGATTTTTACTAGAGCAAGCCTCTAAATTGCCCAATTCTGAGATAACCCATATTTCTAAATTGCTCATGAAGCCAAACTGCTAGCCTATAGAGCCACCTCCCTATTTGCATAGCTAGTTCGCAGAAGCTGGAAGACTGATCGTTGACATGATGTCTTTCATCTTGGGATTTAATACCAGTGAGTATGTGGATGACATTACCCTAGCAATATTATCAATATTTACCCCTGGACAGCCCCCTGTTGTTGAGTATGATTATGCCACTTTTATTGCCAATAAAATCCATGAGCAATTCATAAATCTGGACAGAGAAAGAGTCTTCAAGTATACCTCATTCATATACCACCTTCTGCTATATAATCATCTAGACAACTTTTCTTTTCCCATCAATAGGTTGGACTCAAAGGGAAATCAGAGGTCTGTGATATTTTGGAGCTCAGTATTCCATAAAACCTATGAATCCCCTTATACCTATATTGAGTTCATTGACCTATTTGTGCATCTAGCCTCCACCTTGTTGATAGGAACTCCTCCTCCTAGAATTTCTGGTGACATTAAAAGCACTTTACATCTTTCCAGGCAGTACAAGATAGGTGACTGGTACCTTTACCTGAATCACACAGAAATTAGAATATATGGTTGTGAACTTTGTCCATTTAAATTGCCTAGATATGTGCTTATGAGGTTATTTGCATTAGAATACTTCAGGAAACTCATTAATGCAGATTTGACCCACTTTTGTAATGCAAAGAAAAAGGCTCGGTTGAGAATAAAAAACCAGTTAGGCCCTTATATCATCATTGCTAGAGAGGCCTAGGAAGAAGCTGATAAGATTCTAGAAGAACAACTCAGATTGAAGAAAGGTTTTTGGTGGGTGCCTTATGACCCAAATAGCTTTATAAGTGAGAGAAGGGTGAGAAACAGGCTATCAGTTTACATACACCATAGGATCCCAAAAATATAACAATATGCAAATCAAGATGAATGGGTTGAAGGCACCTTGATAGAAGAACATACTAAGGAAGAAAGGATGGAAAAAACTATGAAAGATTTAGAAAAAATCCTTGACCTGGACTCTTTTGTACAGGTACCTTTCAAGCTACCCCAGCAAATGGGAGTTGGTACATCCTCAGCTGCAACTTCTCAGTAGCCTGTACAAGAAACCAGTGCAGCAGTCATAGGGTCTTTTAAGGGTAAGGAAGTGGTAGACACAAAGCAACCAGCAATGGCAGATCAGCAAGAGCAAATGGCTCCATTCCAAACCAAATCAGCAGAGCTTCCTACATTACAGACTCCTTTAAATGAGGAAAAAGCAAGAAAAGAGACTGGAAGAAGCCACACCTATCAATGGGCCTACAGAACAGCTGGGTGCAAAGACGCAAAGATTAAATCCTCACTCTAAAGAGGAAATTGTTGAAGAAACCATTGATAGTCTAAGAGGCAAGAGGATAACCAGCCAACAGACTTCCCCAGTAATACAGACATCAACTAGCTCACACAGACAAGAGCTAGAAAGGCAGCAGAGTGTGGAAGTTTCATCCACTAGGCCACAAAGCAAGCAGGCCTCAGACATCAAGAATACATTCACTAAGATTAAGGCAAGAAATGACTCATTAAGGATTCAAATTTACAACCAATACCTTAAGATGGCTCCCACAAACCAACAAAGGTGGATGTTTGCCTATGATATTAAGGAGCGAAAATGATCATGAGTTATTTTAAGCCCAAGGTGTAGCAGCCACAGTCTGCAGCTGATTATAACATGACAAATTTAGAGGTCTTGGCCAAGGATATTCATCCTATGGACCAAATTGAGCTACATAAACAAATGGGAGAAATGGTGTACTCCACACTAGTTGATAAAGCTATGTTAGCTCATAAATTGCAAAACTCCTTGGAGAACACCTCTGTTCAACTGGATTTAGAGAAAGCCTCTTCTCTAGCCAAGGACAATAGGATTAAATCTTTGGAAGAAATTATCATTGAACTGGGACATGATCCCAAGGATGCTAAGGGCATAAAGGCATTGATGAAGAAGAAAGAGGAAGATATTTCTACCCTTAGGAAGCAGCTCAAATTACCTTCCACCATGCACCCACAGACAGCAGAAGTTGTACAGGAGAAGTCAGAGGAGGATATGATGGACTTACTCATGAAGCTCAATGCAAGGTTAGATGATACAGAGCAAGCACTGGAGAAAGCTCTAAAAAAAAGCAGTGAGAGTTGACCTCCTAGCCACTTGAAGAAATCCCTCCAGTTACATCTGCCCCCTCCACACTTGTAACAGCATTGCCTCCCACTATTCCAATAGCCATAGTAGAAACTACTACAGGTACTTCAGCAACAGCAACAACAACAGCAGTAGGTAGCAGTACTGGCATGACCACAGAGGAATTAATAAAAGCCATGGAGAAATTAAAACTCCAAGTATCAGAATTGAAAGGGGCCAAAGAGAAATTGGAAAAATTGGAAATAAGCTATGACAAATCCAAGATGACTGTGGCAGAAAGGACAAGAGAGGTTAAGGCATTAGAGAACAAGATGAAAGCAATGGAAAAGGATCTCTCTTTGGATAAACCTTTAAAAGAAATCAAGGGCATTTTGTGGGCCAGCATAAAGCATTCCCTTAGTACTATGTGGAGATCTATTCGGGTTATTTATGAGCAGACTGAATTGATAGCAATAGCCCAAGTAGAGATACAAAAGGACAGGGCTTTATTGGGGCAGATGCCTAAACAAGCAAACAGGCTAATACATTTTTTGAACACCAAGACCAATGAAGAATTGGAGGAACTATAAATCAGAGACAAGATAGGCAGCATTCTGTATATCAAGAAAGTTCTAACCATGAGAAATCTAATGCAAAATTTGGATAGAAGATTCCAGGACATGCAGGTGGAAATTGATTCTTTCACAGAAAGATTTGCAGTTTTTCATGAAAAAGGTCTACCAAGTCTGTTGGGAACTAATGAACGCCTGATGAGACATGTGGAGTACATGCAGAAGTTGAATAAATATGTCGCTGATCAAGTTAATACATTATCAAGTACTTCAGCAGAGAAGGCAGTCCCATATGGCCAAGCCCTTTATGACAAATTGGAAAATTTATTTTATATTGAGCATGAAGTTAAACATCTGTTCACCATCCCACCTAATTTCTTCAGGTACACAGAGACTGATGAGAGTTTAAGAAAGTTGTAGAGGCATAAACTACCAATATCAGATTGGTGGCAAGATATGTTAGGAATCTTATGAACTTATCTTTGTTATCTTTGGTATCTTTGGTGTCTTGGGTGAATTTAAAGTTTTGTACCACGTTGCAGAGAAAAGAAATAAATAAGGGTCAGACGAATAAAGGCATATCAAATCAGACTTAAAGAAAATCTAGCCAAGGTAGAATAACCAGTGCAGAGTATTAGTAGAAGACAGCTGGGAACCGACTTGCAACACCTACCTCCAGTACATCTCATAAAGACAGATCAACCAACACAGCATGAATTTATTGCATCTATTTATTGTCTCCCTGTTTTTGAGACTGTCTGTCTCTATCTATGTAAAAGAAGCATTAATTATTAATAATATTACTTCTATCAGATATTTTGTATGATATCTTGACATTTTTGTATAAATTACGCCCCCCCCCCCCGACGAAGTATTTGGGGTTGGTTGTTGGTTGATGAGCGTTCATAGTTGTTAACTGTAACACTGAAATTTTCTGGAATAAAAATCAATTGGAACCATTGTTGTCTAGCTAACTGAATGAGGAATTTGATGTTGAGGACCATGTTACAAAATTCTTGAATCATCTTATGGATCAATAAATCCTTCTAACTGTTGATATTGCAACAAGATGATGGAGCTTAGTGAAAAGAGTCGCCTTCACTAAGCGGGCCCGCAAGCTATTTTTGGCGCAATGCAGGTTGTTGTTTATGGATGATTGGTCAAGCTGAAAAAAATAGATGGAATTCTATTTTTAGATCACAGCGGAGTGATTACTTAGTCTAAATATAGAACAGTCATATATTATTGTCTCATAATAATATTGGGACTATAAACTTAATCTTATTCTCTTGGAGCACTTCAGGATGAGCTACGGATGTGGTACATGCAGATCCCAGAAGGAAATATATGGTTACCTATGGGATGACTAATCTTTACATGCAGGACTTCAGTTAGAACTCAAGTGAGTTGAGTTTAGTGGACTGGAGGTGGAGTTGATGGAGTTGTGTTCAGTTTAGCTTTGTTAAACTAGTTGTATTTAGTCTAACTAGAAAATAGACTAGAGATGAGTTGGGTGAATTAGTTATTAATTAATTCACAAGTTATTAACTCATAATACAACTATAGAATACATCACTTAACTCAGTTTCATGTTAGTGCATGTTCAGTTTAGCAGGGATAGGTGTTAGAGGATAAGATTGCTATCAGTTGTGACTATAGTTGTGCATGATGATTTGCACAATCAAAGGGATTGAGTATGCTAATGAATTGGCCAATAGCATGTAATTGTAGCCTATGCTCATGTCTTTCATAGTGTGAATGATTCTTTGCAAGTTAAATACGAATTTGGTAAACCATTCTCATCAATTCTTGAGCAGGTATTGAGCTGTGGAGGCAGGCAAGTAGTGGAATAGATTTGGAGATCAAATCTGAGCTGTATTGTGTGTAATAGGTGGAGCTGGTACTGGATTGCTTGTGATAAGCATTTTACTTTGTAATGTTACATGTTCTTAATCATTAATATACAGATAGTGTGGGGTTTTTAGCGAGATGCTTTCCCCGGGTTACATACTGTGTTAATGTGTGAATGCTCTTGATGTTTTATTGTTATTGATGTTGCGATATTGATGATCAACATAGAGGAGCTTATGTATTGTGTATGTATTTTGCAATAGTACATGATCAAGATAATCTCCATTGAATATGTGTTTATTATTCAAAATTTCTACATGGTATTGGAGCTGTTGGTCATCTGATCTACTATTCAGGAAGTGTTTACATTCTATTTCTTCAGGCAGAGTCTATAATCGGGCCAGGTAGCCTCTGGATTCATCCTTCTTTTGGAAGGTGAGATATGCGATGAATGCCCATACAGTCAATCTCTGTATGAGAAATATTGTGTTCTCACGAATCTTAGATCCGAGGCGTTTGAGTTGGTTGTTGGTGGAATTTGAATTTGCAGCAGTGTTTTCTTGGTGGCAACGCAACAATGTCTTTCAACGGATTGCGATTGGAGTATGCTCTTGAGGGCAGTTCAAACTATATTGCATGGAAGCATAGAATGGAGGCAGTATTGGATGATAACGGGCTGAAGGATTTCATAGAGATGGATGTCCCAAAGCCTACTGATGCTACTCAAGATGATGCTTGGTAAACGAAGACCGTAAAATGTCAAAGAATTCTGTTGGAGGACATGAGGGATCACATTGTGTCTAGCCTCCATGGAAAGGCTACTCCATATTTGATGTGGAAATCATTAACAGAATTATTCCAAAGCAAGAGCGATCAGAGGAAGCTGGCGCTCAAAGATAAACTCAGAAATAACAAATGCGAGAAGGGTGACAATATGCCCAAGTATCTCATGAGGTTCACTCAGTGTCGAGATGAGATGGGAAGTGTGGGGGTTACTGTCCATGATGAGGACTTGGTGAGCTTGGCTCTCCTTGGTCTTCCGAAGAGTTGGCATTCCTATTAGGACTCTGTCAATGGTTGGGAGAAATTGCCAGGATGGGAAAGACTGTGGTTAGATCTTGTGCAAGAGGAGATCAGGCGGAGTATCAGGGACGGATCTTCGTCAAAGGGAACTGATGAAGAAAATTGTTCTTTGGCTACCAAAGCAAAGAAAGAGAAGAGCAAGAAAGCTTCTCAGTCTGGTACGAAAGGCAAGAAGTAGGACATGTCCAAGGTGAAGTGTTTTCACTGTCACCAGCACGGACACTATGCCACTAATTGTCCGCAGAAGAAGAAGAACAAGAAGGCTGTTGGATCTTCAGCAGGAGAGGCTCTAGCCTCACAGTTTGAGCTTGATTTTTCATTGATTACATGTTTGGTTTCAAGTGTGATGGGAATGGTGTGGTTCTTGGATAGTGGTGCGTCTTTTCACATGACGGGAGATAGAGATTTGTTTTCTGATCTGGAGGACAAAGATCTTGGAGTGCACATCCAGATAGGCGATGATGGTAGATATAGTGCGACCGGTTCGATACCATTTCATTTGAGAGGGAGTCTGGTAAACCCTTCGTATTGAAGGAAGTCATGCATGTTCCAGGATTGAAGAAGAATCTCATCTCTGTGGCGATGTTAGAAGACAAGGGGTATGATGTTGTTTTCAGCGAGGGAAAAGCTTTACTACACAACAAGACAACTGGTGAGACCCAAAAGATATGGGTTCAAGTAAGGAACCTTTATCAGTTGCATGTAGATGGATGCGCAACAATGGCAGGCAAGGTAGAAGGATTGGTGAGCCGGGATGATGGCGAGTCGTGGCACATGAGATTGGGTCACCTTCACCATGGAGCCTTGAAGATACTGCAGCATATCACTACAGGGCTTCCTAAAGGCACTCTTGTGCAGTCAGATTAGTGCAAGGGGTGTACTTGGGGAAGTTTGTGAAAGCCAACCTATCATGAGAAGGATAGTTGCACCACGATGATCCTTGAGAGAATTCACACAGACGTGTGTGGACCTTTCTCAGTTGCTTCAATAGCAAAACACACGTATTATGTGATTTTTGTTGATGATTTCTCTCGTAAGTGCTGGGTCTTCTTCATGCACAAGAAGAGTGAAACATATTCAAAGTTCTGTGAATTCAAAGCACTGGTTGAGAAGGAGTCGGGGGAGAAGATGAAGGCTCTTAGGAGAGATAATGGTGGTGAATACATCTCGGATGAGTTCAAGGATTTCTACAAGGCAGAAGGGATTTGTAGAGAGCTCATAGCTCCCCATAACCCACAGCAGAACGGGGTAGCTGAGCGGAAGAACAGAACAATCGTGGGTGCTGCACGGGTGATGTTGCATGATCAAGGCCTACCCCTTCACTTGTGGGCAGAAGCATGCAATACAAGAGTTTATGTGCAAAACCGTTGTCCTCATAGGATACTTGGCATGAGTACACCCGAGGAGGCTTATTCTGGTAAGAAGCCTGATCTTTCTCATTTGAGGATTTTTGGTGCTAACGTTTACATGCATGTGACGAAGGATGCTAGGAAGAAGTTGGAGCTGACCGCAGAGGTTGGGATATTTGTGGGGTACACTAATACACCCCACAACTATCGTGTGTATTTTCTAGACAGTGGTAGAACTGTTGTGCGACGAGATATAAAATTTCAGGAGGAGAAAGCCATGAAGTGTTCGCTTGAGAGGGAGCTACACTTGCATGCAGATGAGGAGATATTAGTTCCTGAGGATGAGCTTCAGGACATGGATCAGCCACAGGATGAGGTTCATGGAGTGGAAGAGACCACTCATGCAGCGCCAACCATCAGAGGGCAAAAGCGCTTGACAGAAGCTGAGCGACTGGCTCAAGATGCAGAGAAAGGTGTAGGACCACCTACAGCTCAACGCAGGCAGAGACAGTCATCTGATCGGTACACTGGATACATGGCTCTTATGAGCAAGTGTGTTGTGACTGAGCCATCCTCTTTCGAGGAAGCTGTGGAGGATCTGGCATGGGTAGACACCATGGTGGAAGAGTATGATTCTATTGTCAGAAACAGTGCATGGGAGATTGTTCCTAGACCAGAAGGTAAATCAGTGGTGGGTTCGAGATGGATCTACAAAGTTAAGCTGGCAACTAACAGAAGTGTGGAGAAGTACAAGGCAAGATTTGTTGCCCGAGGCTTTTCACAAATAAAGGGGATTGATTATGAGGAGATCTTTGCACTTGTCGCAAGGTATTCTTCCATACGGACAATTCTTGCTCTCTCAGCATAGATGGGATGGCACATTCATCAGATGGATGTGAAGACTGTGTTCCTCAATGGAGTCATTGAGGAGGAGGTGTACATTGAGCAGCCCGAAGGCTTTGAGGTCTTCAGCAGTGAGTCGCATGTGTGCAGGATCAAGAGAGCGTTGTATGGGTTGAAACAAGCACCACGTGCTTGGTACACATGGATAGACAACTATTTCACAGGACTTGGATTCTCCAAGAGCAAGGCCGATCCTAACATATACCAGATTGTGGTGGAGGGTCAGTTGCTTATCATTGTATTGTATGTTGATGATTTGATTCTAACGGGTGATGAGATGTTGATACTGTCATGCAAGAAGGATCTTGCTACAGAGTTTGAGATGAAGGACTTCGGCCTCCTTCATTATTTCCTAGGATTGGAAATATGGCAGCGTAGTGGTGGACTGTTTGTTTCTCAGGGCAAGTATGCTCGGGAGATACTGGAGAAGTTCAAAATGCATGGCTGCAAGCCTGTTGATACTCCTCTTCCTGGAAGTTGGAGGAAGGAGGATGCCACTTCGGGAGAAGAAGTGGATGCCACTGTTTATCGATAGTTGGTGGGGTCGCTGATGTATTTGGTCAATACATGACCTGATATATGCTATGCAGTTAACCAACTTTCACAAGCTATGGTTAAGCCTACCAAGCTCTTCTGGAAGCTCTTCTTGAAGACTCTAGTCATTGCACTTCGATCCTTCCAAGGCCTCTTCAATGGATCACAAATGAAGCTACAATAATTTCTTTTCCTCTTTCTCTTCTCATAGAAGCATCTTCAATTTAGTGTTATCTACTTGAATTCTCTTGTTGATCTCCTCACTCGAATTATGAGAATATGATGAAAGTGATGATTGTTCATTGGAAGGTGTGGATGAACCATCATTCTCTACTCTCTCTTTCTCACATTCCTTATAAGCTTCATGCACTATGTCCACCATTTTCGACATCTATAGCAAGGCCCCATACATCTCTTTGTCATCCTACATTGTTGCATGTTCAATTGTTCACACTTGCAATTCACATTATTGATAAGACCACCCTGATACAAAACTTCATCAGCGACTTCTTTAGCTACCAGAATTATCCAAGATCTTTGACTTATGTGACATTATTTGAATTGCATTTAAAACACCACATGTTCATGCTTAAACAGGAGGAAAAATGAAAACAGTTAGCAAATCAAGGACATGATACATTTGATAATAGAGTTCACCTAGTGTGGGCTACGTCTCCAGGGTCGGTGTCAAGATAGTGTGGGCCACTCCATATAATGCTAGAAAATATGATGATGTAAATGGAAGACTCTTTGTCATAACAACGTCATACACCCTCAACAAGAGTGGCTTGTCACTCCACGAGACGTTCTCCCTATGAGAACCCTCACTCAAAATGGGCTTCCTTCAACATGAAAAACTAACAAGGTCTCACATAATGTGGCAATGAGTATCCCCTCGAGATAGTTACATAGGGATCTCAACAACAATACATAGCATGACAAGCTAATGAAATCTCACATAATGTGGAAATAATGATCCCTCCACATAGTATCAAATAGGGATCTCAAAAATAATACATCATCTCAGAAATAATGAAAGGAAACATAACATGACTCTTTCATATACCTTCACTTCTGAAATTGGCTGAAAAATGAAAGGCTTAACTACAAAAACTGGCAGTACCATTGAATTTTTGGCATCGTGTAATGTAAAATTGACCATCCATTCGTGAAATTATGACACCGTCAAACTCTGGGGCTTCGAGAATCTTTTATATGCCCCATGATTCTCTAAAGGTTCTGCTCTTTGTGCTAACTAGAGATATTCTATTCAAATGGAAAATTTGATCTCACCATTGTGATCCTTGCGAAATTCTGATATTTTTGAGTATATATTTGGTTGCATTCTGACTCTGGAAAATTTCAGCCTCCAAGGGAATCTAAAGATTCCTCAAGATTCTTGAGAGATTCTCTATTGCAGAGCACCTGCAATTTTGTTTCTCAGATAGAAAATTTGAATTCACCATCATGCTCCCTGCAAAAATCTAAGAAAAATGACTCTAAAATTGATAACATGATGACAATGTGAAATTTTACCTTCAAGGGAATTTTTTCAACATCTCAAGATTCTCGGCAAACATTATGTCACAAAAAACATGCCAGCATAGTTCTGCCTTGACACTGAAAAACATGGTTCCATTCTCTTTCCGAGTCATGGTTTACCCAGATCATATTTATGCCACTATTGGATTGGCCTCCATCGTCTATTGTTGGCTTATTGGGGCCTGACCTAGGTTCGGAAGTGTTTTAGCTAAAAAAATCCCACACTACCGGCCCTTTCGGAAAAAATCCGCTGAGCGCGGACTGAAGTCTCACATGAGGTAGTATGGGAGGGTGCTGGAACCACGTTTCTGCACCCTAGGGATGTCTTGATGGGGTTTGGAGGGGTCGCAAACAGATCTGCGCACTCGCGCTATGCTGCACAACTGGCTTGCCCTCGCGTAGTTCTGTGACGAGGCACTTCCTAGATTCCTTATTACTATTGCAGTTATTATAGATCTGATCTAATTCTTAAAGCCTTAATCAAGCATTCAATAGTTATAATGAGCACGTGCAACCATAAATATTAAATATATGCATAAAACCATAACATAAGAATAAACATATAGATTTGCGACTGGATGCACAATAATTTAGGAACGTTTATCTTTATTAATCTGCTATTTCAGTACAATCCAATTCTGCCCCGTGCACTTAGCTGTAGGGGTCTGCAGACATAGCTACAGACTCTACAAGGCCTCTGCGCACACAGCTGTAAAGCCTACACTAACAACTACCGACCATGACACGGATTTATAGACTTAGAGTAATCTTGCCTTTCCAAATGCATACACTTTTAATTTTCATCCCGGATGCTTCTACCCTTAGAGCCTCGCTCTATTTATACATTCCCATGGTATGCAGACCATGGGTAGGCTGACATATTCTATATTAACTTTACATTATTTTTCGGGTGGACAACCCTTTGACCTGACTCATTAGAATTCGCACTCTGCGCACTTCGCAAAACTTTTATAATATAAAAACGCAAAATTGTGGGCTTTAAGCCCCAAAACAATTACGCAGGGGATCCGCTACCCAACAGGCCCCCAACACAATCATCATGACTCGTCCCCAGTCACTCGTTGGTGCGGCAAGACGCATTTCCAAGTTGTCGGGGTCCACCATCCCTGCAAGTGACACACCATGTTGTGTTGCTCCATCCTTGCCTCCTGCAAAACTTCTTCTTCTTCAAGCTCGTGCTCCATTGCCTCTACTAATTTCTCAACCGATGATGCTCATTTAGCTTTGCTTGGTTAACACAAAGCGACCCCTCATAGGATTTTAGCTCTAGCAGAGATGTCAAAGGTGGGACTTCTTTGTGCTAGAGCAGCAAGTTTTTGATCTCTGGTCCAGTATAGGCACTGTCAGATGAAGCTTGTGTTGCATTTTTGCAAGAGAGGTGTTGCTGTCTGTGAGGTCCTAATCTTCAAGGTGTGTCAGAGATGAACTGTTAACCGGAATTCTGTCATTTGTCTCAAGATTCACCATATTTCACTTATCTTTCATGGATCGCCTACTAGGCCATTATTTAGGCAGTGACATCCAGACCAATCCTCCTACTTGTCTGAGAATTTCTAGTACATCGCCTACCATCGGTGTTGAGCTTGGCGCAGTGTCTGTGGTCATTGACATTACACTATCTAGAAGGTCCTATATCTCTTTTGGCAATATTGAAAACCCCGGGCTTACTCCCCTATCATCGAAGTTCAATGATTCCATACCTATTGGAAGGCACAATATCTTAATTCTCCAAATACCACAGTTTTTTTGGTGGATACCTCGTTGTGATATATAGGCCTGTTGAAATTCAAATTTAACTATTCCATCCTTTTCTGGCTCATTAATGTTGGATCTATGGTAGATCATTCCGAATCTAGCTCGTACTTCATATCTTAATTGCCTGCCAACCACTCCTTTTTGCCATAACTCAGACATCTTGTCATGAACAGTGATAGCAACAGTCACTTATGTGTTTATCCATGCAACAACATAGCCCCTTCTACGCAAACGTGGCCCTTGTGATCGACCGATCTTGAGTGCACCCTTGTTTTCATACACCTCCCTAACATGTTGTTTTACTGTCCCATACTCTCTTCCAAATGTCTAGAGTGGTGAGGCTATGCTTCGGTCAGTTAGTTAGGTAGTTGGCCCCCCCGTGTAGGGCAGAATTGGATTGTACTGAAATAGCAGATTAATAAAGATAAACGTTCCTAAATTATTGTGCATCCAGTCGCAAATCTATATGTT
>Ga0115844_100102_pt1 | contig 18245 bp, 14 predicted proteins | sample InSIn1gowninarea_FD_83858 | JGI IMG/M metagenome (GOLD analysis project Ga0115844, IMG submission 83858) | reverse complement strand
CGAATGGTGATTGCGGCCCGCTTATGTCATATGAAGACTCATGGCTGGGAACAATCCGGATGGTTTGGATATGTCAAATAAGAATAGGAATAATAAGAAAAAGAAACACAATCCAGAGACTCATCATGGAAGAAGACCTTTGTGAAATTCAGACGAGAGAAGCAGACTATCCGGATGGAGAACTGAACTCGCTAACCGGATAATAACTATATGGCCTCGCTAACTGGAGATTCACTCTATTGCGTTGAGCTTCCCTTCCCAGCTGGACTCCCGGACAACAAGCTCTCCTTTCTTCCTTTTCTCTATCTATCCATTATATGGTATACGGTGCCCTACTATACTAAAGGGGCCCCCTCTACTCTATAATGGCGGTCGGCCGAGCGCCAAGTCTTGTCCAAGATCCCTCACCATATGAATAGTGAGTGACCCCTATGAAGAAGTAAGGGCCCTTGATCCCCTCATATTACGTACGTAATAGGATACGGAGCGAGAACAGGAGGAAGCCGTGAGCTGGAGCACGGTATACGGTATACGGCGGAGGGACTGCTAGAACAGAAGGAAGCTACGACACGTTCTCGTCCGGTTGCCGTTTCACCCCGGTTCCCCCCCTAGTCTGGTTGGTCCTTATGGCTTATGGCTTATGGCTCATGCCTCCGAAAGCAAAGCCCTTTCTAAACTATAGTAGGGGTGGGGGGCCATGGCCGGTTCAAGTCCTAGACAGAAAGCGTTACGGAAAGGCTTTACCAGTGAGAGGGAAACACCTCCGTCATCGACCAGAGAGAGTTTGCGGAGGAAGGAAGCCAAACAAAAGAGAAGTTTAGGATGGATGTCCCAACTAGATAGAGTTATCCGGTGCTTGGAAGGCAGTGCTAGCCCATCTCCAAGGAAGCTAGCCCATCTCCAACTAGAGTTGTTTTCGCCACCGAGGCCAGCCTCACAGAAGCATTGTTGGCCCTCCCACCCGGAACTAGGCACCTATCGTTTATTTGGCCACCGTCCGGGGGTTCAATAGTCAACACCGGGGGTGGGGCCTCAGCATAATGAACAAAGGGACTAACATAGAAAGAAGGATTGTAACTATAATAAGCTATAATTCCCCCCCCACCCGCAACCGGTGCTTGGAAGGCAAGCAGCTGGACCACCATCCTTTGTTACGTTATATCGGGCCATAGCTTACTTTCATCGAACTCCCGGGTTATCGATGGGAGGGAGGGAAGGTAGCTCGAGAGGAGGCAAGATCCTTTGTTTCTATCGGTTACCCGGCATTTGAAGAATTCTATGTAGTGAAGTCCTTCCAGGGGTGGGTGGGTGGATGATAGTTGGGCCCCCCGATTCTCTTTCTTTCTCCCCTCCCACACCGGCTATAGCTAAGGGTAGTCCTTCATTGGATTCCATCTCACTAGCCGGAAGTCACGAGGATGGAATCAAGAACTTCCTCAACCTGAAGGTGCGAAGCCGCTTGTTCCCTCCGGGGGGCAAGGATGTCACTCCCTTACAGCTTTCATCCCTCGGTTGGCCTAACTCACTAACCCAACCACCTTCTCTGGATGTCTTGCCTGGTTCCACTATGGTGATTCGATCCATTAGGTCTGGTTATTCCAGCGAGTCCAGTCATGAATGAGAGAGATGATATATGTCTGCTTGAGTGACTAAACCTTCAAGATGACTACATGAGTTTCACCCCAGCCTTGGGCAGACCAACAACGTCCACCGGGCGCCTAGAATAGCATTTTACTTCTTCCATAGAGCGGAGTTGGGGCGCCTATCCGATCCATTCCAATACAATGACAATAGGCATGAAACTTGCCGAACACTGAAGGCCCTCAACGGCTCCTCGAATAGTTGTGTTTGTTTTTTTCCCGCCCACCAGTAGGTATTGATTCGATATGCATACGGTCCGGGGACAGAGGTGAAAGATCATGGGGAGATACCGTTGGATCTCCGATCGGGCGTATCTAAGCTTGTTAGTTCGCTGTCGCTCACTGCACGCACTTCCCTCTCCCTGGGGCGTCGTAAAGTGCATACATAAATGCACTTTCTCACGCCCCAGGTCGATCTCCTTCGGACCCTCGACTTACTAATTAATAGGTCACTCGACCGACATAGGAGGTCGAGGGAATCCTCTCCCTACCGGTCGAGTGCATAAATGCTATCTCCCGATGGGTCGATCTCCTTCGGACCTATTATATAGGTCGAGGGAGATCCTAAAGGCCGTTCCTATTTTATCTGCTGATCTCTTTCGATGGAATTTGCCATGTTGCACTAAGTTACCTACGGAGGTATGCATACGGTCCGGGAACACTTTAGGGTGAACACCCATCCAAGCAAGTAGGGTCGATAGTTCAACATTTAGGCCGTAACATTGAGCAGCGAATCAATCTCTTGCCGCTCTGCTCACCCTGAATCGTAGTAAACAAGTGCTCTCCGAACCGAGCTGGATAGTCTCCTATCACTAGGCTCACCGACCAACCTGGACTTTGATTCTTTTTCTTATTATTCCTATTCTTATTTGACATATCCAAACCATCCGGATTGTTCCCAGCCATGAGTCTTCATATGACATAAGCGGGCCGCAATCACCATTCGGATTAAGGTCTTCGCCTACTACGTGGTTGGTGCAGCGCCACGATCTGATCTCCACTGTAGTTTTCTTATTCTCGGATCTGGCACCTGATATGGTCTGGTCTGGTACCCAGCTCTTAGTTGCTGGCTCTACGGTCTATGTTCGCGATTTGTACAAATGAATGTCTGGCTCCTACGAGATAACCTTTATTGGATGGAATGGATTGGGCCATTCCATTAACTCTTTTATAATGTTATCCACCGCACCAGTGTGGAGGCCAGAATTTGGGTTATCCCAGAAGTAGGCAACTACGTACGATCTATAGTGACAGAATGTAGGTAGGCACTATAGATCGTACGTAGTTGCCGTAACAAATTCCCTGGTTATTCCTTTCCCTAAAGCGAGCGGGATAACCTTAAGGCGTAGCATATTGAAAGCTAGGCATAACTAACGTATTAGCAGGCTAGGCGTAACGTATTGAAAGCCAGATCGTGTCATTCAAGTGTGCAACGTCCATCAATGTTCATGTCCGTTGATTTAGACTTCTTCTCCGTCACCTTCTACGAATAGGATCGATAGGGGCAGCCCGCACGCAGAACCGCCTTTCGACTCACCACTCGTATGGCTCGCCCAGAATTTGTGTTCTCCCAGAAGTGGGCAACTACGATCTATAGTGAAAGAAAGAATGCACTATAGATCTTTCATTTGTGTAGGTCATTTTTGTAGGTTATCCCTGAGCAGAGCTCAGTTAAGACCTTTCAGGATGCGCAAGCAGGCTCGACCATAAGCCCCCCCACCCAATAAGTAAATTGAACCTTTTGATTGAGGTTATCCCAGCCAGAATGCACTATAGATGGATAGATCGTAGTTGCCGTAACAAATGAAGTAACAAATTCTTTCTGGTATAACCAACGGGATATCTTCCTTTGCTGCCATCCCCCCTCGTATCGCACAGAAAACCCAGACAGCCAGCAGGTTCGCTGTTCAATAAGGTGCGAGCCAGAGTAAGCCCCTATTCATTACGGGTGTTTCGCTATCTAGCTAGATACTACGAGTCCTCCGTCCCAGATTCCCTGCGGCCACCTGGTTCACCGGTACTACCAAAAACTCTCATGCTTACGTTACTTATGTAAGATCTCGGACCAGTAGTGCCGGTCCGAGCGGAGACCCCAGTCGTGCTTCCGGCATCGGCGGCTGGCGCATTTTCATCATCATATTGAAGTTGGAAACTCCTCTCCCTTATGGTCGAGCCCCTCACCATCGGAATAGTGAGTGACTCCGTCGATGGCGGCCTTATTAGTCGAGCGTGCTACGCACCCTGCCGGTCCTCTTCTGCCTGCCATAGAAACTTGGAGTCCATATCATGGTGAGGATGACGCTGCGATACTATTTCTTGCTATTGCTCAAAAAACTGACCGAACGCGTCCGAGTTATTGGCTCGTCCGACCCGGCAGCATTCATGAGTCACTCAACTGTCCTTCGGAGACACGAGGTCGCCTTCCCCCCGTCCTTTCCCTTTTCCGGGGGACTTTTGCAACGGGCTATGTCACCCATTGTTGATGAGGTAAGTTGCATCCGTCCCATCGCGAGCACCTACAATGTCGTGATCACTTTCATCATACCATCCATTTATTCGGTAGTTCAACGGACGGTCGCCCCTCCAACGAGAAAAGGTAGAAATATCGGAACTTCTCTTCCATTTGGATCGGAGAATTTATGGGGGAAATTGGGTTTTAAATTTCCAAGAACCACACGATTATATAGCCAAGGGGAATACGCTGCGCCTAGAATCATCCCAAGCGCTGCTAATGTGGCTACTAAGCTATTGATTTGGAAAGCTCCTACTAAGATGGGAAATTCCCCGATAAAGCTGCTAGTACCAGGTAAACTCATATTGGCTAAAGTGGAAGAAAACAAAATGGTAGGGGGATTCGGCATGGTGCTTACTGAACCTCCATAATATTTAGCAGGTCGAGTCTTATGCCGGTCATATAGAAAACCGACACATGGAGAAGGGGCTGGAGGAACCGGTCCATGGCTTAACATCGGTGGAATGCTACCTCCAATTCCCTGTATGTTCGATGGAGTGAGATATTCCCCACTGATCAGAGTGCGCCGATTACCCCCCGAACCGTACGAGATAGTTACCACCTATCATACGGCTTTCTAGCTCCACTTTTTCCTCTGGTTGTTCCGCTCCGATCGATGGTAGTATCTGCGGTGGGTTGGGTAACGAACCCGGCTTTCAAGACGTTACGCCTTATAAATAGGTAGGGGGGGGGGGCGGGCGACATACATTTTGGACATAATGTAACCCCCATAGTTGGCATGTATCTCCCCAGCCAGAAGGATCATACCTGAACCATCGTAGACCCCAAACTCTCCTTTCCTTATCAGTGAACCGGAACATAGTGCATAGATAGATAGGTACTATTCGATGCAGATAGGCAGGGTCGCCGCGAGACGACGTGATATACTACGATCACGTACAGAAGCCACTGCTGTCGGCCGATGGAACCAACTGCTCCCGTTCCATCGGGCGGCGGGGGGATAGGTAGGCTCAAGCTTCCCCCCGCCACCCCTCGAGGACCTTTAGGTACTCGCTCGATAGGGAGAGGATCGAGGACCGGCAGGGGCTCGACTGTCAAGGACCCTTTAGGGGGCTCGACTGATAAGGATGCGTAAGCAGGCTCGACTGATAAGGACCTTTAGGTGCTCGACCAAAAGGGAGAGGCCGCCATCACCCTTTAGGGGGCTCGACCATAAGGACCTTTAGGTGCTCGACTGATAAGGCCGCCATCGAGAGGAGAGGAGAGGACCGGTAGGGGCTCACCATTCCGATGGTGAGGACCCGGTAGGGGGCTCGACTAAAGGGAGAGGATTTATTCCCCTCTTTGCACGTACATGTGAATCTCGGCTGCCTACCCGGTTCGGATTAACCCGATAACTCTCTCGTATCGATTCTTTGTATAATGCAATACAATACCCATGGTTGGTTCGTTGCGGCGTTGGGAAGCATCATGCTAATATAACCTCCTATGCGGGGGTGGGTACCTTGGAAGTAAGGTGCTCCTGATGATGCTACGGGTGGCTCTCCTTCTCCGTCCGAAACCGATGCAATGATGGCAAGCCGCCTATCGGACTCGGATAGGATCGTGCCTATCAGTCAGTAGCGAGTGTCCGTATGGGTGGCTTAGTTCCCCGTAGGCAGCGATCCAGAACCCGATGTTACGCGTAATATTGTGTTACGTTTCATTCACCGCTGTTACGCTATAAATCCAATCCAAGGTTGGTTCCACACGAGCATCAATCCCGTTCTGCGGCGTGGTGGCAGGAACATCCGCTAGGAGATTGGCTGGGTGGTGTAGGTCAAAATCTGCATGCAAAGGTAATGCAAATACATAGGCCCCTTCCCCTATTGTTCAGAAGGCGCTTTCCGTTCGTACGGTCGGAAAGGGTTAGGCAGGTAGGTAGTACGGGCCCTCTGACTTCCGGCTATGTGCTGTGCGGCTTTCGCGAAGCGGATGAAGGCTGATAGTCTTTCTCGCTATGCGCGTTGGCAAATTTGATTCAACGCAACTCATATTGAGGCTAGCGGCTACGGCTAGGATATCGATCATACCATATCATGCCATATACTTAGTTAGATATGGAGATGGGCATCTATCTACCTATACACGGATATCTATATATATATATCTATATATATAGATATCCTTATGTATAACCAGATCCACATGTAATGGATAGGGAGATCTATTCATAGATATATTCAGAAAGATATAGATGATCCATATCCATCCGGATACATCGTGGATATGGAATGGATATACATCTATATGCATTTTTATTAGCGGGCGGAATGATACCCCTTAATATTGCCGGTCCTTGCACTAGGAAGCGCAAGCCCTCCGGTCCTTGCTCTCCTTTTAGTCGAGCGTTCGTTACCTCACCCTGCCGGGGGCATCCTCTCCTCTCCTCTCGATGGCGGCCTTATCAGTCGAGCACCTAAAGGTGATGGCGGCCTTAACAGTCGAGCATGCTAACGCATCCTCTCGATGGCGGCCTTAACAGTCGAGCACCTAAAGGTGATGGCGGCCTTAACAGTCGAGCATGCTAACGCATTCAATTTACTTATTGGGTCTCAAATAAGTAACTAAAAGGCGGTGGTCGAGCACCTAAAGGTTAGGGTTTACTTATTGGGTGGGGGGCTTATGGTCGAGCCTGCTTGCGCATCCTCTCCTCTCCTTATCAGTCGAGCCCCCTAAAGGGTCCTTATCAGTCGAGCACCTAAAGGTCCTTATGGTCGAGCACCTAAAGGTCCTTATCAGTCGAGCACCTAAAGGTGATGGCGGCCTTATCAGTCGAGCCTGCTTGCGCATCCTCTCCTCTCCTTATCAGTCGAGCCCCCTAAAGGGTCCTTATCAGTCGAGCACCTAAAGGTCCTTATGGTCGAGCCCCCTAAAGGGTGATGGCGGCCTCTCCCTTTTGGTCGAGCACCTAAAGGTCCTTATCAGTCGAGCCTGCTTACGCATCCTTATCAGTCGAGCCCCCTAAAGGGTCCTTGACAGTCGAGCCCCTCCGGTCCTCACCATATGAATAGTGAGTGGCTCCGCCCCTAAGTAATATGGGGCCCTTACCTGAAAAACGAAAATGGGTAAGGTTTAGGATGGATTCAACCTTGTTGTTGGGCCATCTATGCCAGGGTAGGACATGTAATTCTTCTCCGAACGATGGGTAGTATAAAACTTTCAGGGTATGGGAATATGTATGACCTCAACGTTGTCGGAACTTTCTTTCATTCAGTCAATGTTGTCCGAAGGGAGGGGGCCTAAATAATAGCAGTAAGAAGTGTATAAAGACGATACGGCATAATCAAAAGAAAGGGTGCTTCCTCTCCTTATCAGTCGAGCCCCCTGTCGGGTCCTCAAACTACTTCACTTTTATTACGCTTGGATGGGTTGCTTCTAAGACCTTGGGTTTTCATACGCTTGGGGCATACGGTTGGGGCTTCAACTTGGGCCTTTCATGAACCCTTTCATAGACGTGTGGGATCCTTCGTTAGTATGGTCCTAACGCTGCTATATTGGCCCAACTGGCCCTTATCGCGCGCATTATGAATATGAAATATGGCCGATCCTTTTTACGATTTACGAGGATGCCTTCCTTTGACAGCTCCCTACGCTACACGGCTCTTTGCCTACCGGGGTTGGTCCTTAAAAGCCCGTCTACCAAACGGATGTGAGGAGACATGCCCGCCCAACAAACACACTGTTGCCCTTACTCATCAAAACAACGTAGCACACTATCTCTTTACTTACGCATGCTTAGATAAAGACAGTAGACTCGATCCACTAGGGCGTTACCCAAACACCTGGGGCTTATAACCTGTCTTCGTTTCACGAGACCCTACCTTCTAAGTGGCTTTACCCAAGTTCCCTCATCAAACTGGGCTAGGGCTGAGAAGCCTACCTCCTTTACGATAGGATTCTTTTGGCCGAGAATACCTTCGCTCGGAAGGGCAGGAGATACCGACCTTATCAAGCTAGAGGGAAATAGAGACTTGAATTGGGTATACTTCATCTCTTATTTCAGTAAAATAGATCAGAGGTAGGTCGATTAGACTTTCAAGGACCTTATCGGGCATTTAGATTCTCTAATTGTATGGCCTTTTGAAGCTTTCTCTATGTACGCCTTCTCTGACCTTGGCAGGCTTCCAACCCTTATCCTACGGTTGGTGCTTGGCTGAGCAGCGTTGCCCCTAACCCACCTTGGGGCAGAGATGAGACCTTCGGGCAGTGATCCCGCAGCGGATGATGCCCTTTTCACGGACCTCGTGATAGTTCTTGCGATAGATCCCTTTCTCTCGTCTCGCTAGCTTGGGTGATATGCCCTAGCGCTATTACTTATATAATAGAGTATAGGCAATCCCATAGGGAATTCCCCGTAAAGAGGCTGAACAATAGGGCCCGTAAATAGGCAGTCTCACTGAAACAATAGCTAAGGGAAGAACATTAGCTCACTGAACCAAGAGCTAATCACGGGAAGAAACATGACTCGCTAACCTACAAGCAAGCAACCTAACCGGCCTAAAGAGATCGACTGATTCTACTGCCTTACCTCCAAGCAATCATACCTGCTAAGCTATCCTTCCAAAGACATCTATCCAAAGCTACTGCCTACTGAACGGGCCATCCTTCTACTGCTACTTCTCGGAACTACTGCTTCTATCGCTAGCCCACGGGGAAGAACCTTTTCTCGCGAGCTCACCAATACTTCTCCAAAGCTAACTCACCCAATACTTCACTGATAACCTTCCACTGATACTACTTCACGCTAACTCATGTTTCTACTGCATTGCAACCACTTCACGGGCAATCACCTTCTACTGCTTCTCCCGTCTCGTACCACCTATCGCTATTCTCGAAAGCTAACTCGCCTACCCCCATCGAATCCCTTGGCGGTATGGATATTGGATTTATGGGTGACGCCTTGATGTTATATACGAATTCACATTTCCATGAAGTTGTTCTTAATCATGGGCTGGCGAGGAACAGCAGTGGAACCCGGTGCTTATGGATGATGATTTCATGTAGCACTCAGGGGGGCCAGAACAAATGGGCTAGAGTGGAGCATAGCATCCTAAACACCTTCTCTCAATGAGTGAAGCATGGTTGCTCACAATATCCCCGACACTCATTCATTGGCCTCGACATTGATTAGTTGGAGTCCGTACTCCGTGATCCGGCAGGGTCAGACAGTGAGTTTGATCTTCATTCATTTTAGTCTTCCCATATTGTTTGTTCTTGGCTCTTATTATGGGGTTCTTTCTTATGTGACACGCCGGCTCCAGCTTCAAAATAGACATACTGAGGTCGTTTTTTGAGCCCTAATCGAGTTTTCGGTCAACCGGGTGGGAAGACCAAGGGCCTTCTACGTCCCAGCCTGAGCTTATTTGATCCGTTGAATAGGTAGCCGTTGAGAGGCCCTCCTGACCAGGGAGTTTATTGGAAACATACTGCGCCTGTTGGATGTCGCGTTTTCCTCTCCCTTATGGTCGAGCCCCTACCGGTCCTCATTCGAGAGCCTGGCCCGCAATTGGAAGGCCAAATCGGGGTAGATTATTAGAGTACCACTTGTTCATCTCGTTGTATCCCCTACAATGTGATATGGATCCTAGGTTTTGGGACCCAGCTATGGAAATAATGATTGATGAAATGCCTATCAAGATCTGATTAAGCTAATTGAGGTAATTCCAAGGGAAAAAGAATATGGCCTTTGGGGGTTGGATAATGCATTTGATATAGATCTCTTCCCCACGCTTAAATAAAGAAATCGTAATCTGAACCGGGTTATGAGGATGAAATGGATAGGCCTACTATTCTCTGTTCGATAAGAATGGTTATGAAGCAGCCTGCCGGGAATTCTTATTTGAGAAGGGGTATCCACATGCTTCCTCTCCATGCCTGGCTCAGCAGGTGGGAGTGACACGGAAACTGGGATTGAATCACGGGATCAGGTGGGCTTCTCACCATTCCCTTGATCGCCTCAACCAGAATCACTTCTCTATCCACATCCGTCCCAGCCCCTCAACCCTGCGGGTGTGAGTGGATAAATCCCCGTATATTCTTATTATTTAAGCGGAGTCACACATTCTAATTGATCGAGTCAGATCAGCCAACTGATAGGATATCGAACGAGTATATAGAGGGCAGTTTTTCCGGGTAAACAACCCACTCCCACCCGGATACTCGTCCATCGGGCCTAGACAGACTGAAACCCACCTCCTTCCAAGGCACACGTGGCTTGCTTCCAGACTCATCCGTGCCAATAGGTCACGGCCAAAAGGTACACTTCCAATCACTCTGTCTCCCCTGGGAATATATATATATATATACGGGCAAGCTTGTGTTGGTTTGGATTCCAACGTACAACCAGTAGGGCTGGGGACAAGAAAGTCAAGGTTCAAGGAGGGGCGCAGAGGAGGGGACTGTCTATTCTTTACCCGCACAGTATTTAGCAAGGCATATGCCCGATATTTGACACGCCGGGCACTCACTCAGCCGCTCCCTAACAAAGCTTTCAGGGCCCATATTATAGATTACCAACTTGAATTGCAACCTCAGTGGAATATGATAACACCAAGCCTGGACAACAAACCTTCGCGTCAAACCGCTCCAACGCCACCCTCTCCAATTCAGATCCATTTATTTCAATACTGGCTCTTTGGGAAATGCCAACCAACCACCTCCTATATATTGCCACTTCCTTCCTAATATCTATTAGGTACTACACGTTCATATACAACTATGGCTAGTGAAATAGATAATGCTAGTGGAATAGATAATGCTCGTGAAATAGGTATTCAATGCCGAGCTCCTGACACTTGGGGGTACACTGGGGGGATCGAACCCGCTAGAGGTAATAGGGGAGCTTTTAGCCAAGACTTCAGTTGAATCTCTGGCACGCTAAAGGTAATAGGGGTAGGCATGCTAAGTGCTTTTCGGTAGTCAATTCGGCTGGCCATATCTATCTATGAGTTTGGAACTATTCAAGGTGCGAAGCCGCTTGTCCCTCCGGGGGGCAAGGTTGTTTTACAGGAAGGCCAGTGGCAATAGCATCTTCTTCATATTAGTGGATTTCCTTTCGCTGCTTATATAGAAGGAGTCAAGGTAGTGGGTAGTTTAGGCTTTCCAGCATACTTAGGATTGGTATGATCCTTTCCATCCTTCTTGAAGTCTCTTTGCCATGTTTTCTCCTGCGGCACCATGTGGATCGCCCTGCATAACTCCTTAGGTTTAGATCCATAGTCCCTTCATCCATAGTCCCTTCTCTCTCTCCCTTGGACTAATTACTAATGGGTTTAGGATCCATATGGTATAGAGAGGTAGTATAGAGAGGTAGTATAGAGAGGTTTTCTCTCTATGGTAGAGAGAGTTGGTTAGGGTTGGATGCTTAAGGCGTTTGTCCAAGTTATTAAGTCACTATCTCTTTAGGTGGTGGCAACAATCATTTCAAGTTGATAGAGCCCGACATGAGCTACTGATGGATCTTCTTAGCCAACACGTAGCGGATGAAGCCTTCTTGAACCTAATACGGATGTTTATGACCAATACTCTAATGGGATCAGACGGTACCATCTATACGAATACTGACATAGGCATCTCACAGGGCTCCGTGCTCTACCCGATCCTATGGAAGTACAGCTGCGCCTTCCTGCCATTGACCTTAAAGAAAAGGCGGTTAGAAATTCTACTTGAAGAGGTAGGGCAGTTAGAGGGTGCTTTCATATTTACCAACCCTAGCAGGAGCAAAGCGTAGCCTCTAAGCCTTGGGAATCTGAATTTGCCTTTTTTGTTAGCACGGTAAGGGGTGTTTCAAATCCAATCCCCCAAGAAGTCATCCTTATTTAGCAGTAGCAGTGTAATAAGAACTCTCAATAGAGAGTGCCCATGGAGAATGGAGCTCTAGAGGAGAAGTGCCAATGGATAAGTATCGGAGCTATAGAGGGAAAGTACTATACGGAGATATGACGATGGAGAAGTGATCGGAGCTACCAAGGGGAAGTACTTCGTCGTAGATTTGGTATATTCTCTATTTCATTATGCATGAATGAATTATATATGTAATTACGCTCATGATCTGCTTTTCATTGTGCGAAGAATGCTAAGTATAATAATAGAAAGTGGGCATTTCTCTCCTTACCTTCTAGCTAGCGATTTGAGGGGAATAAATAGAGGGAGGGATGTCCATTGTTATGTTTTTGTGCAATCTGTTCCAAGTCAACTTGGTGCCTGGGCCTAATCTGTAGGCGATCAATGAATCACTCTCCGGGCGGGCATCCCCCACCTTGCTTACGGTCACTCCCCGACTAGCGTGAATTCAAGTTCAAGCATAGGGCGATGATCCAGTTGAGAGGCCCCGATGACACAACAAAAACGCCCCTTGCCTGGGACCGCCTAAAGGGGAGTTGATTGAAATGAAAATAGTGAATGAGGATGCGTAAGCAGGCTCGACCACCGCCCACCACCCAATAAGCATCAAGGCTGAAATCTGTTGCAAGCGAACTTGTCACCTTTGCCGATCCGGGTATGCCAGGTAATGCGGGGCGTATAATCGAGCTGTAGCGATCCTTTTAGACTACTCATGGGGGCAAGCGGTAAACCGGCAAGCAGCACACCTTCGTAGACCACATCATCTGTACAACCTTCTGGGGACATCTACCGGCAATCAACAACATCATAACCATACCTCTCTCTCTCGCTATCGTTACACCTTTGCATACAACACTTCTGGGACATATACCGGTAAGCGAACATATCATAAACCGGCCAGCAGCAAATCAGAAACCTCTCTATATTGGTCCACCTCACACTGCAACATCATCCGTCCGTTGAACCGCCCCTATCTCTGCTCTCTGCCGATGTGGGACTATGCGACAGCCTTCAAATATGGGACCGCTGATGTGGAAAATCAATGACTCGCTAACTGGTGCTACTCCCGCCTTGATTTATTGGGGGCTGACTGTCCTTCGGTAACGTATAACATGGCACGAAAACCTCATTCAAGGGCACGGGGTATTGAGAAAACAGGTAACATAGAATCAAATCATTCTGGTCACGTATCAGTAATGGCCCTAACCTGACTAACCTGACTGACTCACCTTCCTGGGCAAATGTTGTTATTGAGAACAGGTAACACACTTAGAATCAAAACCACCTGCTTTCTGGGCATGGTGGATCAAGAACAGGTAACACACTTAGAATCACCTGCTTCCTGGGCGTGGTTAATCAAGAACAGCACGTAGAACAACTCCTCCTATCCTGGTCACGTACTGCAACTAGTAAAGCAGGAACACCTCCTTTTGGGTACGGGGGATCAACTACTGTTCACGTCGAACTGGGCACGAATAGCTCCTGGCAATCAGAGTGTATATGCGGAATGTGTTGCTCTACGTGTAACCTAACCTCAATGTGTAACCTCTAACGTGTACCTCATTGTGTCTCTGTATGAGTATCCACCTCTGTAGAGAATAGCCCCCTCTCTCTGTAGGAGTATCGCCATTGCCATCGCCATCGCCAGTGATTATTTCCCTCCCTGTGGATTAGGCCCATTGAGTAGACCCAATAGCCCCTGTGAGTTGTTTGTTGCGGGGTAACTGAATGCGAGAATGCTATAGAATGCGGGTATGTGTAAGAATGCGGTTATGGTGGACTGGGGAGTGCTGGGGACGTGCGTGCGATCTTCCAGTGGATGAAGGGGACGATGGCTGGTAACGATGGGTACGTGATCAGGGGAATGAGGAGGGGTACGTGTGATCTGTTTGTGAATGATGGGGAGTTGGGATTGGGAGTGATGGGTACGCTATTATTATCGGCAGATGTTGGCAGTTTCGGATTGAACAGAAAGCGGGCTGAAGCGTACTGGGGAACCCGGGTAACACCTTTCTTGTAAGATGGGTAAGTTTGTTCAGCTTGCATTATCTATGTTATTATACACAATTGTTTCAGCAACTTCTCCAGGTGCGTCGTAAGATGTGATCGGTTCAAAAACATCAAAGAAGAAATCCAAGAAGAAATGCTCCATTGTTTTCAAAAACCTACAAGAACCCATCTACCCCTGTCATAGAGTACCGGGCATTGAGTGCCTCGACACCTGAATCAGCTCTTGGATCGGCTCTTGGATCAAGTGCATAGAAACCTGTCATTTCCACTGGGCTGGGCTAATCGACTAGGATGGGCTCCCCGGCTGATCCAATACGCTGATCCAATCCGCTGGGCTACCAATCTATCTAATACCACTTTAGTCTTATCTGCTCCCACATATCGCACTATAACGGACAGTAGAAAAGCCAATGACACTTGACCACTATTCTCACCCAAATAGAGAAATAGCATTTTTACCATTTCCAATTCCAACTTATATCAGATTTGAAGGTGCGAAGCCGCCAGAGGAGAAAAAGGAGGGGCCCCCCTATTTATTCATTATAGTGGCAAGGAAATTCCGGAGAGGTCTTAATTATTGGGCGACTTTGGGACACACCAAAGAAGCGCTCCTTCCTCCAATCCGGAGAAGGAACACCCAATGGAATGATGGATTCTTTTCATGACCGGAATGAAGGTGTTGGAGGTTATGCTCAAGGGCAGAGCCTAGGAAACGTATGGGATGATGGGATTGTTTCTCTCTAGGCCTAGTCAGCGAACAGGCACACCTAGGACACGTCTGCTGAGATGATTGGATCGTAAGGGATCGTAGGATTCTATCGAGCCATAGTCATGCGAAGAGGTAACCCCATACTGCCTTCAAGCCAAGTCTCTCTGGTCAAGCTTGTACGCTGCGAAGGCAACACTGGTCATGGTCAAGGCAGATAAGGGAAGGGAAGAGAAGGGAAGACATTCTACCGAGTAAACACACTAAGCTAACTCGGTTGTCTTTCCGCGCACTGAATCGAACTGAAGAAAAAGGGTGAGCAAGCGAACTCTCGACCAACGCCATCAACGAAGTCGCTTTTTTAGTTACTTATTTGCCCCTCAAATAAGTAAAAAAAAAAGAAGTAAATTGAAATCTCTCCAAAGGCACTGATGGTGGAAGTCGTGGTAAGGCACATTTGATCAAACAAGCCAAAGGATGCATGCTAGAACACCACGGAATCATCCATCAGACTCTCTAGAGCTAGCTATATCACCATGGAATGTGCAACTGATTGAACTTGAAAAGCTGCTCGGCAACCAACACTTATATCACTTCTCTTCTTACGGTCCTACACAACCAGGCTCGCCTTAGCCATTGATCCTTAGGAAAGCAAGGAACTGACTGAACCTAAACTACCACATGCTCATATATAACTACCACCATTTCACCGGGCTATCAATTAGGTACGTTAGTGACTCGACTGATAAGGACCCTTTAGGGGGCTCGACTGATAAGGATGCGCAAGCAGGCTCGACTGTTTTGGTTACTTATTTGAGAGGGGCAATAAGTAAACCCTAACCTTTAGGTGCTCGACCACCGCCTTTTAGTTACTTATTTGCCCCTCAAATAAGTCAAAAAAAAAAGAAGTAAATTGAATGCGCAAGCAGGCTCGACTGTTTTGGTTACTTATTTGAGAGGGGCAATAAGTAAACCCTAACCTTTAGGTGCTCGACTGTTAAGGACCTTTAGGTGCTCGACCATAAGCCCCCCCACCCAATAAGTAAATTGAAGAGGGAGAGGAGAGGAGAGGTCCGGTAGGGGCTCACCATTCCGATGGTGAGGGATTTGGAAGCTCATCCATCATATGGGTGAGGGCCGCCATCGCTTTCCTTACTGTATAGTTCACCGTAACAGTTGGGATCTTTTTATTGAACTGATTTATTAAGTCACCTCACCTTGGAGCTTGAAGTCATCTCACCCCAGTCACCAAGTCATAAGTCACCTCACTTTTATCCAATCAAAATATCCTATCCGTTAAGTCACCTCACTAATAAGTCACCTCCTCTTGGAAAGTCTCACCTCACCTTTGTCAAATCAATCTATCCCCCGCCAGTTGAAGTAGCCAGTAATATAAATCTATCCCCGGCTAGGTGATCACGTTAAGGACTAGCCGAGACCTAGGTACGCAACGTATATAATGAGGAGGTAAGGTGACTAGTACGTTTACAAGTCATCGGGTAAGGTTACTGGTTCATCGGTAAGTCATAAGGCAAGGTTACTGGTCCGACTATCCACTACGTTGTCGGCTGTCCAATCAATCTAGCCTGGACGTAGATCCACCCACCCTTGGAGTAAGGCAAATATAACCTCACTTAACTGCCCTGCCCCAGTCACAATTAGGAGGAGAGTCCCGACTGTCTCGTTGAGGAGTACAGCCCTTATTCAATGCCTAACTGCCCTTGCCCTTAAGCCCAGCCAATAAGCCAAGTTAATAAGGAAAGAAGCCAAGCCAGCCCTCAGCTAATAATACAAAGCCAATAAGTCCTTCAATGAGTAGGTTGACTAGTACGCTTACTTTACCAAGTAATGGCGTAGGGTGACTGGTTTGTCCATAAGTAATGGGGTAGGGTGACTGGTTCGTGCAGAAATGACTTTGATATCCATTCTTTTTTATATCCAATCTCCACCCCTGCTATAGAGTGCCAGGTAAGGACACTGGAAAATGTAGTATCGAAGGATGCGTAAGCAGGCTTGACCAACGGGAAAGGACCTTCACAAAAAAGGCCAAGTTTTTAGAAAAAAAAACAAAATAGGCGCGTTCTTTGTCAGTCAGCCCACAACTGACAACTCTCACGGGGGCCCTTAAAAACCCCATATCCTGGACAAGTACCAGGATAACACACATTAGACCAGCATACTGAACCTCATATAAGTAGCTGGAGAGATTACACAATAAGGGCACAATAAGCGAGGTATTATCCGCTTGAGCTATGATCCACCTTTCGATTACAAGATGAGGGACAATGCACGAGGTTCATGCTTAGGGTTCCACGATGAGGAGAAATGCTTGATGTTACACAATAAGGTGTTTCCAATTAGGTTTGCTTACCGATGGAGGTGGTACCAATGCATGCTGAGGTCAACGTTTCTTTTGATTGGCGTTGGCAATAGCGATGGTGAGAAACAATTTATGATGGCTATGGCGTTGGCAAGGTCCGGAGGGCTTGCGCTTCCTAGTGCAAGGGAAGATACACACTTTTAGTTACCCTGCCCAGTACGCATTCCGTTATATACGCATCCCATTACCCTTTCACCTTCTCCCCTTTTACTTGCTCTGCTTGATGTGAGATCTTCGATGCATTAGGTTCAATGCATGATGTTACACAATGAATTACAATTAGGTTAACCCCATGCATGAGGTTACTAGATGTATGTAAAGTTCGATGTCAATGTTTCTTTTTTTTTATTACTTTGAAAGAAGGAGGTCATTGCCAGAGGGTGGCAGTCATTATCAATAGACCCAATACATTGTCCGCGAGCTCCACGTTTTTCCTATTGATTAGATTGATTGATTCTATACCCAAGAGAGGTGCCCACGTCATACCCGATATAATAAAAAGAAAGAAGGTCCGGAGGTCTTGCGCTTCCGAGTGCAAGGACTTACATAGGAGATGGAGATATGGCCTTGGAGAATCTCATATATAAGAAAGTGACCTTATCCTTAAGAAGGGGCCTGATCCCAGTGGATACTCCCATGGCTACCAGCTTAAGCACCACCATTGGGGGCAGGCACAATATTGGCTTGGAGCAGATTATTTCAAACAACCTTCGCATTTTATGTTTTCATTTACAGAAACCTTTCATTAGGGGTGGGGGGTACGAGGAAAGATCCTTTATCGCGCAATTGGATTTTTTATTACTCACAATTGGGGACATGGATGTTGGTGAATTCATTGTACCGATACCATATGTGAAACAGATTAAGGTTAAGCTTCATCCAGCTTTTGATGTAAATGGCCTATTCCCTTTTGTATTTTCCTCTCCTCTCGATGGCGGCCTTATCAGTCGAGCACCTAAAGGTGATGGCGGCCAGTCGAGCCTGCTTACGCATTCAATTTACTTATTTGGTGGGGGGGCGGATGGTCGAGCACCTAAAGGTCCTCTTCAATTTACTTATTTGCCCCTCAAATAAGTCAAAAAATGGTCGAGCACCTAAAGGTGATGGCGGCCTTATCAGTCGAGCCTGCTTGCGCATCCTCTCGGTGGCGGC
>Ga0115844_100092_pt1 | contig 18358 bp, 17 predicted proteins | sample InSIn1gowninarea_FD_83858 | JGI IMG/M metagenome (GOLD analysis project Ga0115844, IMG submission 83858) | reverse complement strand
CTTTATCATTGGTTCAAGAATGATGGGTGGCACAACTTTAGTCAAAGCTGTTGTCGAACTACTAGGTTGTTCATTAGCCTTGTTATTCGACAGTTGTGGATTCCGGTAATCTTTACTCCTTCTCAAAGCATCATTTTTCTGCTTTGAGAGAGACAACATAAGCACTTGGGATCGGGAAGCATTTTGATTAGCAACCAATTTGGTTCCTAGGTTTGGAAACAGATTAGTCAATATTGCTGAGGTTTTTGAACTCTTAAAGAGTTTCTTAACTTCATATTTATGTGGAAAATCTCTCGTTCGATGATCCTCATCACATATATGACACCTCACAGGGGGTTTCCTTTTCCCAGAAGGGTTTGCAGAAGGTTTTCTAGGAGTTGACTCATCTTGTTTCTTCTTCCTCCCTTTCTTTTTCTTCTTTCCTCCTGATTGCTTCATATGTTTGCCCTTGTTGGTCGACACGACACTTACCTTCGAGGCAAGAAGTTGTTCATTTGCATTTTGATCAGAAATATTTCGGGCTTTCTTAGATGTAGCCTTTGTCGATTTTTTGTTTGTTGTACCTATCACGCCATCGCCGGCATGATAGTCTTTGTTTGATTTAGGAGGGGGAGGAATGAAGAATGCCGGTCTAGGAGCATCAGGTATTGTATCATAGAGCGTGCCAGACTGAGTATAGATCAAGTCTAGATATTGTGCACGGGAAATAACTTGCTCTTCAGTGATGACTCCTCCCTTTGCCACATCTTCTGTGATAGAAGGTAATAATGACTTAATAAACCATTCAGCTAGCAGCTGATCAAGAACATATGTTTTTACCATTCTGTGATGACGTCGCCACTCATGAATATGATCAGATATGTGAATGGCCGTTGTCTATTTGAAATTGGTAATAAGCTTTGTTCTTGTTTCGTACCTTATTGGTAACTGAAAATGGGTTAAAAATCTTGTGGCTAGGATGCTGAATTTATTGAATGAAGCTCTAGGTAATTTAATATACCATTTTGCTGCCGGACCACTTAACGTTCACTGAAAAAGGTGAAGCCTAATCGAATCATCATTTATAGTGTTAGATGAACACCACAGATGAAATGTCATCACTTGATTCGACAGGTCTTCACCCGGATTTCCATTAAATTTATGAATATCTGACAAAAGTTTATGCGGAATCGCTGGCCACCAAGGGGCGTAAGAAATTGGATCATTCGTCAACCGGTTTAGATATGGTAATTCTAGAGTTGCTATAAGGGGCAACTGTTGATTCAGGCTAGGTGAAGCATACCCAGGATAAGATGGAATCACCTGACCAGTGGGCCTTTGCATACCAACATAATGTATTTGATGTTGGTAACCTTGATAAGGTTGATGGGCACAGCCATTATGGCATGATTGTTGATAACTTCTTTGGAAATGCGGTTGCCCATTACTTACAAAGACTTGTTGCTCAGGTCCTCGATATGATTTTTGGAATTGCGGTTGTTGAGATTGAACTAGCCATGGTTATTGGACCATTTTCTGTTGTCCAATACTGGATGATTAACCAAGATGAGGATTCATATTACTTGTTTGAGCCTGAGTCGCTCCAAATAAGGAGGCACTAACCTGAGGTTGTGATTGAATTACTAAGACGAGAGGTTGTTGTATTGCAACATGAGAAACTTGGGGTTGACATACAACAGGTAGCGCTTGTACTTGCGATGTAGTCACAATAGCAGGTATAGTGGGAGTATTCGACACAGGATGGACTGCTTGATATACAACCCTTGGTTGCTGAGGCAGTATTCGTGCCCAACCGCTGGATGTCATTCCAATTTGACCTGAACTTTGTTGTAAACTCCCATATGGTTGTTCTCCGGGAGGGAACAATGAAAAGGCATATTGTCCTCCATATGGTGGAAATCCAGTACTTAAAGGGTAGATTGGCCTTTGAAGACACATTGGATCAATTTGTTGAGTTTCAACATGAGAAATACTAGATGAGAATCTGGATGAAGAAATAGGAACTAACCATGTCGTCGACACAGTCCCTGATTGGACTCCGGCGTGTTGTTGATAACTTGTCGGGACAGATGGTATACCGGTGAACATCGTTGGAGTAGTAGCAAGAGGCTCTGCCACTATTGCGTCTGATGGCACAGTCCTAGATGTTGATGGTTGTTCAGACATATCTAGTCTATCTAAAATATTTCCTAGCGATTCTAAAAAAATTTGCAATGACGGGAGACTAACTTCTAAGACCAACGAGGGAACAGTGACGTTATTCTGATTAAAATAAATTTTATGACGCTTTGACACAACTTTTTCTTTCAATTTTAAAGAGTCGAGAAAAAAAAAAGATGACTCTAGTCGCCTTCGATTTTTAATGAGCCTGAAGTGACAAGTGCTTAGATGGACCTTTTCTGTTAAAGAGTCTGAAAAGGAACCAAAGGGATTTCTCTGGAAATCTAGGTAGAGGGTTTACCAAACCAATCGCAAAACTACAGAATACTTTTTACGGTACGGCAATCAATCTTCCCGAATGTTGTGTTCAGTGCATTGCGATCGATAGGGCGGCAGACACGGCTTCCTATGGATAAAGGATAAAGCCTATAGTGCTCTCCCAAAATATACTTGACGATACGTGGGAGCACAAGTCCGTATTGGCACTTTTCATCTCAAAGTGGAGGAATCACCCAACCAACAGTGAAAGCGACAGTTATCATGTTTTACGACGGTGGAACATGTCTCTATCCTAGACTTCTAGATGTTGTGCGTTAGGTTCCAAAGTGTTGTTAGATTCATTCAATTTATTTTAGAGTTGATCTTGCTTATGAAATTTGTCTTTCAGGTTCACCTTGTGATGTATATACACAATTCCTAAAATGCAATCTAAGATGACAAAAAAATCATTTTATCTTCTTTATGCCATGAAAATCCTAGCTACTAAGGAAAGATAGACAATTTTCTTTCTTCAAAGAGCAAAGAGCACACACTATATGCACTTTCCTAAATCAAACCAATCAAACAGTCTAAATGAAAATGCACATGCATGTATTTTTTTCAACTTTCTTAATATGTAGATGATAAAAAGAAAGCTTATGTGAAAATATGAATTACTTTTAAAGTGACAGTACTTAACAATCTCCTTTTCAAAATGAAGTGAAATCAAGAGAGACACTTAGCAATTTTGAAATGAAATATTGCTTTTTGACACTTTAAAACTCACAAATTCAAATCATATGCAATAGTAACTCATATAATCGACTAACAAACAAGGGGATTTCCTTTTATGGCTGAAAATGACAGTTATGACACTTTCAGATCAAAGAACGACAGCTCGACTATGTTACTTTTTTGCAAAAGAGAACTGAAATGACTATACAATACACTAAAACATTAACAGTTCTTTGCACATTGGAGGTGGAATATCAGTAAGAAAAAGGGTTTCAAACAGAGATGTACTGATTACAAGAAGCAAAATTCAAAAATAGAACTGAAAAGAGTGAACACATAAACCAAGATGCAAGGAGGCGTAGTCTGATTAGCGCACCTACAACACAGTGAATTTGAAATTCAGTGCACCTACTACACTCGAGAAGTGTGTTGAATGTCAGATTCACAGACTAGAGGGTGTGATGGACTAGAGACGAGACTTTGAACAAGTTCTGGGTCACAGTTTGTAGTTCAATTCAGGGGTTTTGATCGTGCAAATGGTAATCAGTAACTCAACAACAGGGGTGGATCTAATGAGGTTACTAAGGCCGCCACAAAGGGAAATTAGAGAGTTTGTAGATCAAGTGTTTAATTCATAAACAAAACCCGAAGATTGACTGAAGCAGCATTGATCTACTATGCATTCATAAAACAAATGCAGTTCGAACGCTAGCTGGCTTAGCTTCAGGCTCCATCTGTATGTTTATAAAGTAAACAATTGTAAATAAACAAAAAATCTATTCGCTCCCAAGTGGAGTCACCATTTTGTTACAGGGAAAAGTGTCTATATAGAACTACTCTATCCCACTGAGGTGTGGTAGCTACCTTAGAAACAAACAAAGTAAAGTCTACATTCATTTTCTTTTATGGAAAATAGATTAGGGAAGAATAGGAGACCAACCTCTATCTTGCGCTTGGTTCCTTGTTCGGTTCCTCTCTCCCTTGATAGTCTTTTGTTACTTGCCTTCTCGTATACCCAGCTTCATGGAGTACCTGTAAGATCACAGCAACATAAAACTATACAAGAACATGGATCTATTATCATAAACAATCTAGGGTCAGATGTAAATTGACCACACAAATGCACAAAACATAGATTATACAAGAGTATGGAAGAAAACTAGAATAGCTTTATTGATAATCAAGAAAAAGCCAAGAGAGTTACAACCAGCTGTTCTGACCCAGCATCATCCTCTCAGCAAGTGAGCCCTTCTTCACCTCATAAAAAGCTTAAATCACCCAACACTATGTTGTTGTCTCAAGAAACTAACAGCAATTCCTTACAATATGCAAAATTCCAGCCTCTGGATCTCTGGGATGAGGGATCCATATATAGATATCTGTAAGGGGGATGAGTCAGCTTGTGTTTTTATTAGTGTCCTCCCTCTAATAGTTCTTGCTTCCACTTCGAGACTGATGGTCTCCGACTCATCCTTGGTCGAATTCAGAGAGGCAAGTTTCACACGAGAAACTTCTGGAAGATTTCATGCTTTTCCACCTTGCAGATTGACACTTCCATTTGTCTCTTCCCGCTCATCGCACCCCATAGAAAAACTTTTTGAAATGCAATGCACCCACAGAGTGTACTTAGGTGAGATGCAACGCACCCTGGCCATGGAGCAAGTGCAATGATCCTGTTTTGACTAGTTCTGAGTAGTCTTTTATGGAGAACTTCTGGGAGAAGCTGTAATTAGATGACCTTGTTCTTTTAGGGGTTGGGACAACACTTTTAGGGACTTAGGATCCCTTACTTTATGGATATTTTATGCCTGGTCCTGCAGGGCCCAAAAATATCTATAACAGTTATGGCACCGGAGGTTGGGGCATCTAAGTTTTTCACAAATAAGGAAATCATGCAAATACCAGGCAGTTCGTGGTCTTCCAGATATCAGAATTCCAGATAACACAATATGAAAATCATGTCAGTTTGGTAAGAAAACCAGAACCAATTTCCCTGAGAAGGAATGATCAGCTAGCAATCCTCTTGAGCTAGTCCATACAGATGTATGTGGTCCATTTAGGACAAGGTCACGTCGAGGAGAAGAATACCTTATATTATTCATTGACGGTTTCTCCGGGATGGTTTGGTTAGGACTTATGAAGCACAAAGACGAAGCATTCGAAAAATTAAAATCTTTCAAAGCCTTGGCTAAAAATGAATCGGATCACAAAATTAAGTGCCTCAGGTCTGACAGAGGTGGGGAGTTTACCTCAAATGAATGTTTCAACTTCTGTGAAGAACATGGAATAAGAAGGGAATTCTCTACAACTAGGACTCCTCAAGAAAATGGAGTGGTGTAAAGCATGAACAGAACGGTTCAACAAATGGCTCGTGCTATGCTTGATGAGTCTAGAACTCCCACAACCTTCTGGGGTGAGGTTGCATTTGCTGCAATTGTTATTCTCAACAAAACAAATGTCTGAGTGAACATCACTCAAACTCCTCTTGAGCTCTGGTATGGTGAGACTCCTTCGGTAAAGCATTTCAAAAATTTTAGAAGAAAATGCTATATTAAGAATAATGATGAAAAACTTGGAAAACTTGAACCTAGAGCAGATGAAGGCATTCTCCTTGGTTATTCTCACCACAGCAAATCATATAAGTGTTACAATAAAATACTTGGAAGAATTGTTGATAGCATTGATGTAGTGGTTGATGAAAAAGGATACATTCCTAGGCAAGTAAATCATGAAGATATCGAAGAGGATGAAGACTACCCTCCAAATCAGACTGATGATGAAGAGGAATCTCAAGAGGCACCAGAGGAATAGATAAGGATAGAAGAGAAGACTCCATCCAGGTACGTTCAGAAGAATGATCCAGAATCTCAAATTCTGGGGCAGAAAGAGGCAGGTATACAAACAAGAAGAAAAATTGCAGAAGCCTCAAGCTATTTGGCATTGCTCTCTTCCACTGAACCACAAAATGTAAAAGAGGCATGAAAAGATGAAGTCTGGGTCAAGGCAATGGATGAAGAACTTGAGCAGATCGAAAAGAACAACACTTGGGAGTTGGTTCCTAGACCAAAAGATAAGAATGTCATAGGAACAAAATGGATCTTTAAAAACAAGTTGAATGAAAATGGAGAAGTGATTAGAAACAAGGCTAGACTTGTTTGTAAAGGGTATGCTCAACAAGAAGGAATAGACTTTGAAGAAACTTTTGCTCCCATTGCTATACTTGAGGCCATATGAATGTTCCTTTCTCTCTCAAGCTTTCAGAAGTTCAAAGTATTTCAAATGGATGTGAAATCAGCCTTTTTGAATGGAGACTTAGAAGAAGAAGTGTACATTGAGAAACCAGATGGTTTTATTCTTGGGAATGATCCAAATCTTGTATGAAGACTAAAAAAGGCTCTCTATGGTCTTAAACAAGCTCCAAGGGCTTGGTACTACTGGTTGGACAAATATCTTCATCAACAAGGATTCTCAAAAGGATCAGCAGATAGAAATGTTTATATAAAAATTGAAAATAACAAATTGCTAATACTTGTTGTATATGTAGATGATATTATCTTTGGCAGTAATGAAGAATCTATGAGTCAAAGCTTTTCCTTGGTGATGTAGAAATAATTTGAAATGTCTTTTCTTGGAGAACTGACATACTTTCTTGGATTGAAAATCCAATAAAATGAAGACGGTATCTTCTTATCTCAAACCAAGTACCTCAAGCAGATTCTGAAGAAGTATGCCATGGAAGATTCGAAACCAGTATGTACCCCTATGGTTACAGGATTCAGTCCCAGTGCAAATGATGAATCAGCAGCAGTACATCAACCAACCTATATATCTATGATTTGAAGTCTACTTTATTTGACAGGTACCTGACCAGACATCATGCATGCAGTGGGAATAGTTGGAAGATTTCAGGAAAATCCAAAGGAAACTTGTTAGGCCCCTTTACTATTAGTATAACCCCTTATTTTTATTAGTAGAACCCACTTATTATATTGTGTACCCATGTAGTGCCCATATTGTTACTATTGTGCGCCATAGAAGCCCACTATTATTATTATTGTGCCCTTAAATTATTATTGTTATGTTGGCTCTGATTATGTGATGACGCCTTAGACTCCTATATATAGAAAGGAGATCTATTCATTTGTATCATCGAAGAATTGTTCATTTATGTAATGTAAAGGAGGTTGCCCCCTCGAAGAGGCTGAATTCTAAAGCGTTGATCTATCTTTTCTATCTTTTCTTGAGCTGGTTTCATAACATTTGGTTTCAGAGCTTTGGATTCTAGGGTTTCGCTGCTCAAAACAGGTCATCGTGGCATTATCGCTATAACTTTTTTTCTGTGATGTTTCAGAAGTTAAAAAAAAAACCCATTTGAGAAGACATCACGCTGAACCTTGGGTTTGAATTTCAGAGCTTTTTGCACTATATTTTCGGAGTTATGATCTGAGGAAGTCGGTCTTTTTTCAGACTCCTGAATTACATTCAAAACAGGTGACTTGGGGAAAATTGTCATAACTTTCTCTCTGTAGATCATATTGAAATTTCGTAAAAAGGTACAGAAAGGGGACGGATTGTAGTTTCTTGTATGTGATTTTCAGATCCAAAGGTTAAAACAGTGACTCGTGGCACGTCGTACAAGTTCGCCCTACTGAATTAGTCTAAAAGAAAGTCACTATGGGAGATTGTGCATAACTTTTCCTTGGAGAATCCAATTTGGATCAGACTGGTTGAATTGGAAAGAGGACACAGAGAGGTACTACAGGTAGCAATTTCAAAAGTTAAATATCCCAAATTACAAAGTTACAATCATTTCAAGATTTAGGTCCTAAAATCAAGAAAAAGAAAGATGAGGAAGTTTGATAGCAAGGATCCAGTAAATTAGATACTTTAGATGGAGCAATATTTTTATCTACATGGTGTACAACTATTAAAAAAGGTATGTATTGCATCTTCATATTTAGAACCAGATCAATTTTTATGGTATAAAGGGCTTTGTTCTCGTAAAAAACTGGTTACGTGGTCAATTCTCACGGAGGAAATGATAGCACATTATGAGGATACAAAGAGAAACACCTTCTTTAGAGAAACACCACAACAATTGGAAAGATTAAAAGGGCTTTCTGACATATTGGAAAGTAAAATTATGGCAACAAATAAGTCTACCCCTCACAACTATAAAGATGGAAGTGTTGTTTCTCCTAACTTTCCACAACCTACAAGGGTTACGCCACAACAATTGGAAGAAAAAAGAGAAAAAGGGCTTTGTTACAATTATGATAGCAAATGCACTAAAGGTCATAAGTGTGATGAGAAGAAATTGTTTTAAATAGAATATGAAGAGAAGGAAGAAAAGGATCAAGAAACACCAAAAGAAGAAGATATACGCCAGGACCCCACCGCAGAGAAAGAAGCAATGAATCAGACCATATCTTGTGAAGCATTGGCAAGAATTACCACTCCTCAAACTCTCAAGATAGAAGGACATATCAAGAAGAAAAAGGTGCAAGAAGTGAGATATCACACTGAGAAAGAAGAAATGAATCCAACCATATCTTATAATTCATTGGTCGAAATTACTACTCCTCAAACTATCAAGATAGAAGGACATATCAAAAATAAAAATGTTCAAGAAGTGAAAGATCACATCGAGCATCAAGAAATGAATCCGACCATATCTTGTAAAGGATTGGAAGAAATTACCACTCCTCAAACTCTAGAGATAGAAGGACATATTAAGAAGAAAAAGGTTCAAGCAATGAAAGATCACATCAAGCATCAACAACAAGTTCTCCAACTTTTAAAGGATAACAACACTTCAGTGCAAAATCAAATGAAACAATAGGTAGATTGACATTGTAGTGAAAAATGTTTTGATTGGATATTTTCACTACTACATCTCAAGAAAGCTATTTATGAGAAGGAAACGTTGCCAATACTACATGCACTTAAAAAATGGTGACCTTACCGAATGGGAAGACTCTGCAAGGATGAGGATATGGAAGCATTGTTTTGTGCTATTTCTATTATCCAACCAGATTGGATAAAAGAAGAAAAGGATGAATGGAAGAGGGATGAAGAAGTATGGCCACTTATTCAAAGTTTCAAAAGTTCCTAATTCAAACAATATTGCCAGAAATTGAAGAGGAAAGAAAAATCATATTGGAACCTGGAGCAGTCACAGAAATAAGAACCCGACAGCTATGAAATCGATCAATTTCAGAGTATCTCATCAAGTGGAAGAACTTACCTACTGAAGATTCCACATGGGAGGACAAGAATTTTATACAGAAACATCAAGAACTACTCAAGCGTTGAGGACAACTCTTTCTGAAGGAGAGGGGCATGTTAGGCCCCTATACTATTAGTATAACCCGTTATTTTTATTAGTAGAACCCACTTATTATATTGATGTACCCATGTAGTGCCCATATTGTTACTATTGTGACCCATAGAAGCCCACTATTATTATTATTGTGCCCTTACATTATTATTGTTATGTCGGCTCTGATTATGTGATGACCCCTTAGACTCCTATATATAGAAAGGAGGTCTATTCATTTGTATCATCGAAGAATTGCTCATTTATGTAATGTAAAGGAGGTTGCCCCCTCGAAGAGGCTGAATTCTAAGGCGTTGATCTATCTTTTCTATCTTTTCTTGAGCTGGTTTCATAACAAAACTCATCTTCAAGCAGTGAAGAGAATTTTTAAGTATCTTCAAGGAACTCAAAACTATGGCTTAAGGTATGCTAGAGATACAGATCTTACTCTTCATTCTTATACAGATGCAAATTGGGTTGGAAGCGTGGATGACAGGAAGAGCACAAGTGGTCCTGCATTCTTTATGAGTTCCACATTAGTATCTTGGTTCAGCTAGAAACAAAGTTCGATTGCTTTATCTACAGCTGAAGTGGAATATGTGGTTGTTGCATCTTGCTGCACTCAACTCCTTTGGATGATGCAGAGCTTGCAGGATTTTCAAATCACTTGTACTCCACCTATCTCCATCTGATGTGATAATACAAGTGAAATCAGCATTTCAAGGAACCCAGTCATGCATTCAAAAACCAAGCACATACCAATCAAGTATCACTTTCTCCAGGAACAAGTGTTGGAACAAAAGGTCAAGTTGGAGTATGTTCCTTCTAAGGAACAATTTTCTAATATTCTCACCAAACCACTACCCAGGGAGACATTTGAATACCTCAAACAGAAGCTGGGGGTAGTTGATGCATCATCTTACTGTTAAATCTTGTCTGTTTTCAGAGAAAAATGGGTATACGCGAGTTGCCTGAGGAGGATCCGCGTACATATGCCGGTTTGTGCAGAGACAATCACGTATATGGAGGTTTGATTGATATCAGTAGGGACAGGATCTGGTTAAAGATATTCTGATATGGGTCTGACATAGACCATCCGGCACAGGTTCAGGGGGAGCAGATAATCTTCTAATAATGCATTGTTGGCATTACCTTAGAAGCTTTTGGTTCTAGTTTACAAATTTTATTGGTTTCAAGTGGAACAGAGGCAGAGGGAGATCAAAAGGAAATCTTGGTTGCTAAACTAAATGGTGGTTGACAAATGTTGCTACTATCAATTAGTGGTGACTCTCATAAGTCTTGCTCTAGATATTTTGTCTCTATGTCATGTATCTCTCTTATGGTATCTCTCTTATGGTGTCAAGGTCATGTAATGACCTTTCTTGGTTTCCCCGTTATGCCTGGGATGAAGATGTAATGTTTTGGCTTTCATATGTAATTTTCTGATGTATGCCCACTTGGTTGGGAGGATGATCCCCACTTGGTTGGGTGATGGATGTATGTATTGAGTCTTTTGGTCATAGGAAGATGTTTTATGATGTATAAGTCTTGGTTCTTTTTGAAGAACATACTTTTTGTAGATCTTGTATACAGTCAAGGGGAGCATGGTCAGCACAGGAGGGAAGAGATTTTAGCGTGTAGCCAGGGGGAGCACAACCCTTTGCCCTTGATGAAAAAGGGGGAGAATACTTTGAAGATCTTGGGTTGCCATCAAGTCCAAAGGGGGAGATTGTTGGCATTATGGTACAGGTTTGGAGCTATGGCAAAGGTGTTGTCCTTGATGGAAACTCTAGCTAGTGACAGATCTAAATTCAGGTCTTCAGAATGAAGGAAAAGTCATATACGCAGGTTCATCTAGACTAAGTTACGTATACACACAGGTTGGACTTTACAAAGGTGCGTATGCGTATACACGCACTTTCATCCAAAGAAAAGCGCGTATATGTTGGAAAACTTACCTTTGGTCCATGGCAGTTAGTCCTTGGTATTTGAACCTATGGTTTTGGACCATGGTATCTCATCAGACATGTTGATCCCAAGTATTGAGCCAGTGGTATTCTATTATTATGTTTTTGGTTCATGGTATTGAGAAAGGCCTAAGACTATAAAAGAGGGAGGAGATCATTTGGAAAAGCATATTTTTGAATCAATTGAATATCTAACGGGTGCTAGATCTAAAACATTTTATGATTGGGGTTATATGTAGATCTGGATCTGAATAAAGCAAGAGCCTAAGCGCATAAAGAAGGATAAGATCTATTGATGGGTGATAATCTTTAAGGCTTGAATGATAGTATATCTGTATGATCTTGATCTTGTCTGTAAGGCGCACACTTGATCTATAGATCTGATAATCTGGGTTAACTTGTGTTTAATTGTTTGAAAGAGCATATTGTCCTTTTTAGATTTGTACGCAAGTTCAGTGAAGAGCAAGCACGTATACACGCAGGTTCGGAAAAGGGAAACTATGTATACGCAATTTGCTCCAAATACAAGAGCGTATACACGCATGTTTTAGGTTATGTAAGTAGCGTATATGTATTTTATTATGATCTAGCTACCTCTGGTTATTGTTGCAGTGTTCTGGGTTCAGAATCTGGTATTTGGTTACTGTTACTCTGTTCTGGGTACAGCCATCAGAGAAGTGATTATTGTGAATCAGTTTTGTTTGGTGGAAAGGAGTTTGCTTGAAGCAGAAATCTTGATGATTGATTGATGTTCATGGATCCAGTCTGAAAATTTATGAAATGTGGTACCTGGAAGAAAGAGAAGGTTGTAGCCTTCTGTAGGCCAGCACCTACACACTAGTATCTTGGCTAGTGCAAGAGCTAAGGGGGTTCTAACTCCCTTCCAAGAGAAGCTGGAGAACGGGAGAGAGTTGTAGTTCTCTGCAGGTTGTAGCCTGTGTACTGGTAAAGGACTACAATAGTACATTGTAAAAGAAGTTTCTAACTAAAGAAAGATAGAGATGAATTGCACAGGTAATTTTCACCCACATTGGGTTTCCACCTTATATCTTCTGTTCTTGTGTGGGATTGTCGTTCTGCTTTGTTTTACTATTTCTAGTTACTGGTTATTTGATTTTGAAACACAGATTAACAATCAACATCAGAAAGATAAAGCAAATTAAAAGTTTGCATTATATAGGTGGGTCTCCTTCTGCATAATTGTGTATATACGCGAGTTTAATTAGATAAAGTAGCGTATATCATCTAATTTTGAAAAAGGATTAATTGTCTTGATAATACTGATTCACCCCCCCTCTCAGTATTATTTCCAACAATCCTAACACACAATTATAGGAACTTTAAGTATTTACAATAAAAACATAGCATGTTCCTTCATCATATACATCATAAAAATAATAGATATAAGTCACACCAAGTCATGTCAAATCTTAAAACCATATAATAAAAATATTAGCAGCATGTACCAAGGGGCCCTCCTGGTATGTATTTCTCCTAAAGCTACGAAAAGACATTGAAAATTATATAATAGTTCACATAAACCTTATATTAATTTAAAAAATAGGTTCAATACAAAGGAATAATATCTTTGAAATTTCTTTCCTATTTTCTATTTTTCTCTAAAAATCTATAATTTTTCAGTTATCTATTTTTATACAGATATTACTCCCTAATTGAGTTGCCAAAAATCAAGGTCAATTCAATGTTTTTATGCTAAAAATAAACTTGATACAACAACTTGAATCCTACAATGCGTATTAGGCTTCTGGATTTGTTTGAGAAGATTATGGAAATCCCATGATATTTTGCTCAATCTTGTTGATTAGGTAAACTTTCCCTTCAACTTATCGATCAACCTTCCAGTATAAGAATCCTCCATGATGATTTGGAACATATTTGGTGGCTTTGTTCATATATTGACAAGTTTTTTACCTTTCAATATTATTAATAACAAAAATAACCTTTTATAAAAATTTAAGAATTAAAAAGAAAAGATTAATTCTACAAATGATTTTCACCTAAAACTTCATCCTTTAAATGACAAAATTTTGTAAAATGGTGTAGGATGGAGGTTCATATCAATGTATTATATCAACAGTGGGGTGGGCATAGATATTGAAATTTAAGCTTAACAACCATCACATAAAACATATATAGATAGACAAGAAATAGTAGAGAAACTATGGAATTTTTTCCTTCCACACATAAGCATAAGTCAAAATCAGTTTGAGCCTCGAATGTGAGTACCATATGTAGAGGAAAATTTTGAAATATTAGATCCAAACAAACCTCAGGATGTTGTAGACACCATAATAAATGAATAGAAAACCTTATAGTCATTTCCAAGAGAGTATGCCTCTTTATAGAAACTGGGATTAAAGATCAAAAACACACGAGCAATAGAAATATGAATTGTCAAGGAAAAACAAATTGTCGATGACCTGTTAAAAAGTTAGATAGACTATATAATTATAAGGTTATGAGGATTTACAACTAAAAGTCCCATGGTACCAACGCATGGGTCAAATGAGTCTCCTGATGCTGAAGTAGAGACCACACAACCTTCCACCCTAACCAACCATGAATTTATATCATCCAAGTAATATCAAAGATTACAGAGATTTTTCTTGATATCCTCTTAGCCAGTAAAATGTTTACAGTTATCCACATCTTTATCCCTTAAGAACACCTAGAATAGAGTGTTTAATTGACATTGGACTAACAAGGAGTGAATAAAATATAACCTTTTTTTCATGTACCTTGCTGAAACTAGGATCCACTAAAGGCCTTGATCTCTAATTTTAGAATCATAAATATAGGGTCATTCAAAAAATTCTTGACATTCCATATCATGAATTTCCTTTCTTAATTATAGAGGCACATAGTCAAAATATCAATTCACCAACTCCCAAGTGAAAATCTATCAAGGTTACAAATGAGCCATGCTAGACCCACCTCTATGATTGGCCTGTCATTGGTGAGAGGGCATGGTAGCATTAACTAATCGACCACCAATACAAGGAGCTACAAGAGAGTGAAAGACAATAGTAGTAGGAATAGGAATGGCACTAATAACACACAAATGGGCCAAATCACCCCCACATCACCCAAGAACCAAGTTAAGGGTTGAAAATGAGTAACAGTAACAAGTGCCCACAACAAAAACAAAATATATACAACCCTTATAACCCAAATAGGAAAAAAAAACCATAAGTGGACACTCCCTGATCAAACATTGATATTTTTCAAGAAACAAAACCTAGAGAAGATATCCTATGGAAGAGGTAACCCTATAACATAGTATGAAAAGAAACGTAAAGGTATAGCACTGAAACTAGTGAAGGCCCAGTATCCTAGACTATTAAATAATATGAATTTGCAAAAGGTAACTAAAGTGAATGTGCACAATTGGTGGATTTTCCATAAAATATATTAAAAAAACTCAACACTAATACCATATAGAAAATATTCCAGGGTTTCAACACCAACAAACCAAGACAGGGCAGGGGAATAAGATACCTCTAGAGTCTTGAACTAGGGGAGTCAAACTAGAGATAATAGCCACTAGCACAAAGACTGGGCCTTGTTCAAAATTGTGCAGGAAGAGTACAAAGAACATTAAACAAAATAAGGGGCACCTTCGGATATACACACCATCCACATCATAAAAAACCCTTCGAGAAATATACCCTTGCAACATTTGACTAGGAACAGTACCTGACAACGCCACTCCATGAGAAACACATTATCAATAAAAATGCAGACCTTCCACCCCCAGTGTTGGTGGGAAAGATTCATGAGAGCCATGGTTGAAATCCCTAATAGATAAGAATAAGAATAAAATAAAGAACACTCATGCAAACATTCCAAATATTTGAATTCATAAAGTTTGGATAAGAGATGTACCAGGGGGTCCTACATTTGGGGTAAATTCTGTAGGGTCCAAACCCTTTTCTTCCTCCAATATGTGTAGATCTCCAATTTAATTACAGAATCATAGACATATAATAAAAATAAAACTACATGCATATAGATATGTTAGATCATTATAAAAAACATGATAAGTTAGGCTTCATTCGATGACAACATATTTTAGGAATAAGACATAAGCCTCTTTATTAATGGAAAGTAGCAGGTACAGGAACACTTCAGCCTTATCCAAGCCAAATTTATTGATGAAATCTTCATATGGATTTTTCCAACCTAAGAAAACATAGTCTTCCTCTCTAATAGGTGCAAGGAGATTCTAGATAAAGGAAATAAACATTTATGTAAGGAAATAAAGGTTTCCTATAGTCTAGGAGTGGAGGAGGCACTAGAAAATGTAGACTTGATCTGGGGAATTTTAGGTATGGTATAAATACCTCTCATATGATATAAATTAGGCCTACCCAATGGGTGTATACATACAACCTCAAGTTGGTTATTTTAGTTAGGCCATGTGGTTCCTGTAGATGGGTTTTTTATAAAAACTGTAAACTCTTCTTGAAAAAATATTTGTTTATTTATTTTTTCAAATTTAAAATTTTGAACATGGATATATCTTATAGGAACTACATATTTATGTGTTTTTGTAGTAAACGAAATTGTTTAGGCCATAGAAAACATCTGGTCTATAGAAATGTTGAAGGATGTTGTAACAGATGACCCCTAATGTATGAGGCCAGAAGGGGATTGATGGCTCAAATACATTAAGTATATGAGAGGAGTCATAACAAAAACCGAGGAGGAGATCGCCATATTCTAGTCCATCAAATACCTATAGAATGAGTCAGAAAGAAGACTAGTGTCTAAGGCGGGAATACCCATGCTCAGAGATAACAAAGAATGTTTGTTGATAAAGTATAAAGTGGATCCATGATGTATCCATAAGTGTGATAGTGATCAGAAGAATACATAATAAAATAGTATATCATAGCAATGAAAGGACACAATGAAGCTATGTCTTAGTATCATACAGGAGGATATGGGTATAAAATATGTTTTATAACCGATCCACATAAAGTACTTAGTCATATAGATGGAGTAGTGGTACTGCATAAAAATAGGCACCAATATATATGATGTTGTTGAAAGAGTGTGCAAAATAAAAATTTGGAGGATTTCACTAGCAAGAAATGGAAGGAATTGTCAAGTGAACTGAGATTCTAACACAACCTGAGGTCTTCACCAACTACAAATGGTACATTTCTACATTATGGGAATAAATGAGTTGAAGTCGACCATGTGAGAACTCATTTGATTACTAATCATTGAGGTATATTGTTAACATAAGCGAGACAACTCACCAATAATGATGATGGTGTAAAGTTACCCCTAAACAATCTAACAAGTGTAAATAGATGCGTTGAAGTCGAAGACTTGAAAAAATACATCAGTCAGGAGACATTGATATATTCTAATTGTCGATAGCAAAGTAGTTTTCCACTGATGATTGCGAACCCTAGGGTACTGAAAATAACTCTAGAACTTTTTCCCACAGTAATGGGTTGGAGTCAATGCAAAAAAATCTCCTAGAAGGAAGGAATTAAGGCATCCCACATCAACCAGTGAGAGCATACCCCGTAGGACAATAATTTGGAAGGACTATATGAGAAAAGATGAAGTAACCACCACTAAGTACATTTCTAGCATGCACAATAGGCAACTAGTGCATGGAAGAAATCCTCTGAACTAACCAATAATGAAATTTAACCCAAAGATGAGGAATCCACCAATAAGGTCAAATCAAAACCAAGGTTCTACTCAAATACAAATGTGTGATAACATAAGCTTACATAAAACATAAGGGAAACCACTTAGTCAAAGGCCCATGATATTGATCGATGTTGAGAATAAGGTCACCTATCAAATATGTAAATAGGGTGAGGGGGCAACTCCAGGCCTACTCTTTGAGCAATTTTTTGGAGTCGATAAGAGTAGACCCATCAGCAAGAATTCAATGGAGACCTTCTTAAATACATGAGTAAAGGACCAATAAGATGATCTGATACTAAGAATAACTCGACAGATCGGGTATGGCCAAAAGAAATGAGTAAAGAGACACAACATAATGGCCAACAGACATATTAACTTCCCTTTAACAAAATAATGACATGGTTTAAAGTGTAAGGAAGCATAAATTGAACTTTGTATAAGTTTACGATACAAGAGGCATTGACAAAATCTCCATATGATTGGAAGACTAACCAACTGAAGGAGTAATAACTCTATGAGAAGGTTTTTTCTTCCCTAAATTAAAACTAAGTCTTAACTCGATGGAGGGAAGACTCATATTTTTAAGTGCTTTGTTCAAGGGAAACACAATTGACTCCTGTTGCCAAAAATGATGAAGATATTGTCCCTTTCCCACTATTTTTTTTAGTATATTTGTTTTTTTTCTCTCTTTCATATTATAAATCCTGAAAAAAGAGTAAAATGATTCCTATAGTATAGTGGAGGGAACAATCATCAAAGGAAAGTGAAGTAGTTCCTAGGTTTGGAACATTCCTATGCTCAATGCAATGTTATGGATGTTGGTCATCAACACTTGGGGAACGTTCCCTCCAGGGTAAAATGGGTATCAAGTAGAAAGGCTAATGAATGCATAGCTTGATCTTGTAGAAAATTCATCATCAAAAATGTTTTATAAAAGAGTCAAATGAAGTTGGCTTAAGGCCAAAAGGGGTGAAAGTGGTCAATATGCAATGTAATAGTACAACCCAACACATGGGAGCCTCTATGGTATAAATTTAGAACAAGAGTGAGGAAGAAAAATGAGGTTTCAATGCAAAGTCATGACAAGACTAAAGAGGACTCTCGAGCATATACGATATTTGTAGCATGGGAAACACATGGTAGTGAGTTTCTAAGTAGGTAGCCCATGGAAGTAAGGCTCTACCAATATGTTACAAATTTATAAATTAGAGAGTGAGAAAGG
>Ga0115844_100097_pt1 | contig 18546 bp, 21 predicted proteins | sample InSIn1gowninarea_FD_83858 | JGI IMG/M metagenome (GOLD analysis project Ga0115844, IMG submission 83858) | reverse complement strand
GTAGAGGTGAACATATTCAATTTATGAGGATCAATGGTGTAGTCATATCCTCTGCATAGGACATCAAACTCAAATAAAAAATCATTTGGATCCTCTGAGCTCATCCCGTGAAAGGTCAGGATATTTTGTAAAGGAATCTCCTTCACCAGGGCATTGGCTACTAGATCAATGATAGAGTATTCCAACATTAATGTATAACCTTGAGGTTGTTAATTTCCATTTGGTCGAAGATGTGCCAATAATATTTATAGATTAATTAGTTAAGTAATTAGATTCTTCACATCAATTTTGTGCTTTTCCTCCTGTCTTTAGCTTGTCCTACACATCTAGAATAAAAATGTCTTCCTTTCTTGGAATTTTTGTCTTATCCAAAGGAACAAAAATTGCCCAATCCAGTCATCCTACACATAAACAAGTGAAAACATAGGCTTTTAATACTAAAAGAATGTAACTTGTTAGATACTACTTTTCATTCGCTTTTCATGGTCTTACTTAAAGAATATGTTCAAGACCCAATAATGACTCTTGTAAATGACTCTTTTACAACTTTACAATGATTACTTTTGGCCCTAACAATATTTCACGATATCTAGACGACTATCATGTGTTCAAGGATGTGCTGCTACAATGCTTCCTTTGATTTTATGCTTCTGCTCTTGAATTGTTGTGTCATGTGTTGGAAATAATACAAAGAGGGGGGGGGGGAATCAGTATTATTAAGTCACTTATTTTATTTTCGAAACCCAGAACATATACGCTACTTCAGTTAGATAAAATTGCGTATATATGCAACTACAGAGAAGGAAACTCGCATATTGAATAATTTAATTTATCTTATAGATGTTAATCATTAATCTGTGTATCAAGATCAAATTAATAGTAACTAGAAACAATAAAACAGATATGAAGACAATCACACACATAAGAAAAAAAGATATAAGGCGGAAACCCAATGTGGGTGAAAACCACCTGCTCCAATTCATATCTATCTTCTTTTAATTAGAAACATCTTTTTACAATGTATTAGTGCAGTCCTTTACCAGTACACATGCTTCAACCTGCAGATAGCTACAACCCTCTCTTGTTCTCCAGCTTCTCCTCGAAGGGACCTACAACCCCCTTAGCTCTTGTACTAGCCAAGATACTAGTACGTAGGTGCTGGCCTACTAAAGGCTACAACCTTCTCTTTCTTCCAGGGACCTTGTTTCATAAATTTTCAGACTGGATCCATATCAATCAATCATCAAGTATTTCTGCATCAAACAATCTCCTTTTCACCAATTAGAACTGAATCAAGTAGAAACTTCTCTGATAGTTGTACCCAAAACATAGTTATAGTTACCACACAACAAATTCTGAACCGAGGACAGTACAACAATAAACAGAAGTAGCTAGATCACATGTTGTATATCAACCCAAAAATATATGATAGATCTGATATCATTGTTACCTTGGGTACCTCCCTTGGTACCCCATATTACCCCCCCTAGATACATAACATCACAACTAAAAGGATGTATGCTACTTCGACAACCTGAAACGTGCGTGCATACACTTGTGTGTTTGGAATAACCTGCGTATACACTATTTTCATTCATTGAACCAACGTGTATCTGCGCTTTCACTTCACTGAACCTCTGTATAGATCTATAAAGGATAATTCATTCTTTCAAATATTCAGACACTAATTAACCCAGATTATTCGATTTATAGATCAATCATGCGCCACATATAACAGATCAAAATCATACAAAGAAACTACCATTCAAGTTTAATGATTATGAACCATCAATAGAACTTATCCTTCTTTATGCGCTAAGGTTCCTCCTTCATTCAGATCTAGATCTCCACCATAACCCCAGTCACAAATATTTCAGATCTAGCACTTATAAGATATTTAATTAATTCAGATGATGATTTGCCAAATGATCTCCTTCCTCTTTTATAGTCTTAGGCCTTTCTCAATACCACGGTCCAAAACCATCATAACACAATACCATGAACCCAATACTTGGTATCAACACTTTTGGATGCAATACCACGGACTAAAACCATAGGATCAAAAACTGTCAGATTAATACCATGAGCCAGCCATGAAAGTGTGTGAACTTTTATCTTCATGAAAGGAACTTTTATTTGCATGAAAGTGCGTGAAATTTTTTCTACATGAAAGAAACTTTTCTCTTCATTAAAGTCCATGAACTTTTCTCTACATGAAAGAAATTTTTCTTTGCATGAAAGTGCATGAAATTTTCTCTACATGAAAGAAACCTTTCTCTACATGAAAGTGCGTGAACTTTTCCCTACATGAAATAAAATTTTCTCTTCATGAAAGTGTGTGAACTTTGCTTCACTATAATTTATCATCTGAGAGGAGTGGGTTTCCATCAAGTACAACATATCTATCATAATGCCAACAATCTCCCCCTTTGGACTTGATGGAAACAACGACCAATCACTCTCCCCCTTTGACATCAAGGGAAAAGGGTAGACCAAGATAATCTCTTTCCTAGATAAACATTCCATTGTCTATACTCCCCTGAGTACCTGGTGAAATATTTGAATGAGCTACCCCTTTGTATATGCCAAGGTGTACCACTCTATCCATGCTTTCTCTAAGTACATACTGAAGTCGCTGCTCTGTTGAAGTTTGTTATTCATGCTCCCCCTAACTATAAGCAAGGTCTACAAAAAGATGTTTTACAAGAAGAGCACGACTCTATCATAAATGACCTTCCTATAACCAAGGACTCATACATACATCCATTTCCAAACCAAGTGGGGATATACTAGAATTGATTCATCCATCCAACCAAGTGGGGATACATCAGAAGTTTACAGATGATAAAATAAGAACATTACATCTTCATCCCAGGCATAGTGGGGAAACCAAGATAGGTCGTTATGTGACCTTGACACCATAAAATAGAGACATGACATAGAGACAAAACATCTAGAGAAAAACTTATGAAAGTCATCAATAACTGATAGCAGCAGCATCTTACAATCACCATTCAGATTAGCAACCCTAATTTCCTTCTGTTCTTCCTCTGCCTTTGCTCCACCTGAAACCAACAACAGTTGTGAACTAGAAAAAAGCTTCTAAGGTAATGCCAACAATGCATCATTAGAAGTTTATCTGCTCCCCCTGAACCTGTTCCTGATGGTCTATTAGATCCATGTCAGACTATCTTCAACCAGAGCCTGTCCCTACTGATATCCATCAAGCCTCCATATATGCAACTTTCTCTGCACAAACCGGCGTATGTACGTGGGTCCTCCTTAGGAAACTCGCGTACACCCATTTTTCTCTAAAATAGACAAGATTTAACAACAAGATGATGCATCAACTACTCCCAGCTTCTGTCCAAGGTGTTCAAAAGTTTCCCTAGGCAACGTTTTGGTGAGTATATCAACAACTTGTTCCTTAGAGGGAACATACTCGAGCCTGACCTTTTGTTCCAACACTTTTTCTCGGAGAAAAATATACTTGATCGGTATGTGCTTAGTCTTTGAATGCATGACTGGGTTCTTTGAAATGTTGATTGCACTTGTATTATCACATAAGATGGATATAGGTGGTGTAAAAGTGATTTGAAAGTCTTGCAAGGTTTACATCATCCAAAGGAGTTGAGTGCAACAAGATGCAGTGGCCACATATTCCACTTCAACTGTAGATAGAGTAATCGAACTTTGTTTCTTGCTAAACCAAGATACTAATCTAGAACCCATAAAGAATGCACCACCACTTGTGCTTTTTCTGTCATCCATGCTTCTAGCCCAATCTGCATCTATATAAGCATGAAGAGTGAGATCTGTATCTCTTGGATACCACAAGCCATAGTTTTGAGTTCCTTAAAGATACTTGAAAATTATTTTTACTGCCTGAAGATGGGTTTCCTTAGGATTTTCCTAAAATCTTCAAACTATTCCCACTGCATGCATGATGTCTGGTCGGGTACCTGTCAACTAAGGTAGACTTACAATCATGGATCTATAGGTTGGTTGATGCACTACTGCCGATTCATCATTTACATTGAGGTTGCAACCTATAACCATAGGGGTACATACTGGTTTTGCATCTTCCATGCAATATTTCTTCAAGATTTGCTTGAGATACTTGGTTTGAGACAAAAAGATACCTCCTTCATTTTGTTGGATTTGCAATCCAAGAAAATATGTCAATTCTCCAAGAAAATACATTTCGAATTCTTTCTGCATCACCAAGGCAAAGCTTTGACTCATAGATTATTCATTACTACCAAAGACAATATCATCTACATACATAAAAAGTATTAGCAATTTGTCATTTTCAATTTCTATATAAATATTGCTATTTTCTAATCCTTTTGAAAATCCTTGTTGATGAAGATATTTGTCCAAACGATAGTACCAAGCCCTTGGAGCTTGTTTAAGACCATAAAGAGCCTTTTTTAGTCTGCATACAAGATTTGTATCATTCCCAAGAATGAAGCCATTTGGTTGCTCAATGTACACTTCTTCTTCTAAGTCTCCATTTTAGAAAGGTTGATTTCACATCCATTTGAAATACTTTGAAATTCTAAAAGCTTGAGAGAGCGAGGAATATTTTGATGGCCTAAATTCTAGCAACTGGAGCAAAGGTTTCTTCAAAGTGTATTCCTTCTTGTTGAGCACACCCTTTACACACAAGTCTAACATTGTTTCTAATCACTTCCCCATTTTCATTCAACTTGTTTTTAAAGATCCACTTTGTCCCTATGACATTCTTATCTTTTGGTCTAGAAACCAACTCCCAAGTGTTATTTTTTTCGATTTTCTCAAGTTCTTCATCCATTGCCTTGACCTAGCATTCATCTTTTCATTCCTCTTTTACATTTTGTGGTTCAGTGGAGGAGAGAAAAGCCAAATAGCTTGAGGCTTTTGCAATTGTTCTTCTTGTTTGTATACCAGCCTCTCTCTGCCCCAAAATTTGAGATTTTGGATGATTCTTTTGAATGTACCTAGATGGAGTCTCCTCTTCTATCCTTATCTGTTGCTCTAGTGACTCTTGAGGTTCTTCTTCATCATCAGTTTGATTTGAAGGATAGTCTTCATACTTTTCGATATTTTCATAATCTACCTGCCTAGGAATGTTTCCTTCTTCATCAACCACTACATCAATGCTGTCAAGAATTCTTCCATCTCTTTTATTGTAACACTTATATGCTTTGCTGTGGGGAGAATAACCAAGGAGAATGCCTTCATCTCCTCTAGGTTCAAACTTGCCAAGATGTTCATCATTATTCTTAATATAGCATTTGCTTCCAAAAATTTTGAAATGTTTTATTGAAGGAGTCTCACCATACTAGAGCTCATGAGGAGTTTGAGTGCTTTTCACCCAGACATTTTTTTTGTTGAGAATAACAACCGCAGCAAATGCAGCTTCACCCTAGAAGGTTGCGGGAGTTCCAAACTCATCAAGCATAGCACGAGCCATTTGTTGGACCGTACTGTTCATCCTTTCCACTACTCCATTTTGCTGAGGAGTCCTAGCTATAGAGAATTAAATTCTAATTCCATGTTCTTCAAAAAAATAAAAAAATTCATTTGAGGTAAACTCCCCACCTCTATCAAACCTGAGGCACTTAATTTTGTGATCTGATTCGTTTTCAACCAAGGCTTTGAAAGATTTGAATTTTTCGAATGCTTTGTCTTCGTGCTTCATAAGTCCTATCCAAACCATCCTGGAGAAGTCGTCAATGAATAATACAAAGTATTCTTCTCCTCGAGCTGACCTTTTCCTAGATGGACCACATACATATGTATGGACTAGTTCGAGGGGCCTACTAGCTGATCCTTCCTTTTGAGGGAAGTTAGTTATGGTTTTCTTACCAAACTGACATGATTTGCATATTGTATTGTCTGGAATTCTGATGTCTAGAATACCAAGAACTTCCTGGTATTTGCATGCTTTCCTTATCTGTGAAAAGCTTAGATGCCCCAACCTCCGGTGCCATAACTAGTGTTCATCGTTCTTTCTCAAATAGCATTGTTGTTGTCCTTCTTCAAATATGTATAAATTATTTGGAGCTCTTATGCCTTTGATCACTGTTTTTCCTGTATCAAGATCTCGAACACTACATCCATTTGATCGAAATATTACCTTAGTTCCTTGATCACACATCTAACTGACACTTAGTAGATTATGCTTCAACCCATCAACATACAAAACATTTCCAACTTTGACCTTCTCTTTCAACTGAACAGTGCCTTTTCCTTTTATTACTGCAAGGGTATCATTTCCAGATGAAACTTTCTTACCTCTTTCTGAAGCACTATATGAATGAAGTTTTTCTTTATCACCTGTCATATGCTTCAAACATCCAGTGTCGATGTACCATTGATTTTTCTGTCCTTTTGCATATAAAGCTATCCCCCATCTTTCTGGTTGCAGTTCCTTCATTCTCCATGTTCTAGAACTTGAGGTTTGTTCCTTCTAAGTTGTCTTCGAAAGCCTGCTCCTGGATTCAGAATATTCATGCCCGAAGTTATTACCAATAGAACATTCAATTTCATTTTTAAGGGAAAAAAAGTTGTTATAGGTCCTTTTTGTGATTCCAATCATACTTCTTTGTTTTTTTTAGCTTCTCTAGTCATGATTGTCTTCTAAGAAACACATTGAGATGCTTTGTGGCCAAATTTATGCCAAGATAAACATTGGCCATTGAAGAAACTCCTGCGATTATAAAATCTCCCAACCAAATGATTTTAGTTTCTATTGTCATCCATTCTTGAGGCAAATTCGGAAAATTTTACCCATGGCTAATTGTGGCTTCTGTTTGTCCTTAAAGTAGATTTCCCCTGATTTTCTTGATAGTCTTTGTTCATTCTTGAGCTAAACTGTCCCTGGCTTACCTGATGATTTCTATTAGGCCTTTTCTTGCTCCTCCTTGCTACATCAAGATAGCTTTTGGAGGTGGATGCTTGAGATGCTTCTCCATTATACCCCAGACATGTCTTGATTAGAGGAGAATGTTGCACAATGATAATCTCATCTAGAGTTTTAGATCCTTTAACAAATTTAAGATTAAGAGCCTTTGTTTTCTCAATCTCATTTCTAAGACCAACAATTTCACATTCTAACTTCTCAAGAAATTTTTCTTTTTCAACAAGTTGGAATTGCAAAGTATCAATGATCACATTCTTCCCTTCTAAACATATTTTGAGTCTAGAAATCTCTTCATAAAAACCTTCTTCATCTATAGCATCCATGTATTCATTGTCTTCAAAAGCCATCAAAAGTTTATAATTATTACCTCGTTCATCTTCATCACTATTTGAAATACCATCACTGTCTTCATGAGTGTAGTAACTTTTCATAGTTACATTTTGTTTCTTGTTCCATCTAACAGGTTCCTTCCCCTTGTCAATCTTATCCTTATGAGGACATTTGGTAGCATAGTTACTGAGCCTTCCACAAGCAAAGCATTTGAAAGGTAACGTACCTCTAAATATTCCAGTACCTCGTTGAAGATTCTTGACAAAATTTGATTCCTCCTCTTCTCTGGCACGTGTCGAGGCTCATAGTAATATCCTTTGCCTAAAGCCTTGAAAGTTGCTTCTCTCCTGTTTGATGGTCCTCCTTTCCTCATTTCATAAGCGGTCAGAATTCCGTGTAGCTGAGACATGGTAAGGTTTTGTAGATTCTCTTTTTCTTCTATTGCAGAAACTCTAGATTCAAACCTAGGGGACAAAGATCTTAGAACCTTTTCAACCACAACATCCTCTTTTATTTCTTCACCCAAATTTTTCATACATTTAACAATCTCATATACATGAAGGAAATAGTTAGCCACACTTTCATAATTATGCATTCGGAGAACTTCATACTGAATTCTGAGGGTTTGAAGTTTTTCTCATTTTACCTGTTCATCTCCTTCATCGCTCAGAACAATCTTGTCCCATATTTCCTTTGTGAATTTATACAACATAACCTTGATGAATTTTGATTGAGATGGACGTCCCAACAGGGTAATGAAAACCTTTTCATTTGTTTCATATTTCTTCTTCTCATCCGGATTTGTGGGAGTGTCCGATCGAAACGTGTACCTTGTATCTATGATATCCCAGACTTTTGTACCAAGAGATTGAAGATAGGCGGTAAATTTTACCTTCCAATATACGAAGTTTGTCCCATCAAAAATTGGTGGCCTGATAGATGCTTCTCTGTCGTAGTTGCTTATGGTGATGGATCTTCCTCCAAGAGATCAAGCTTCTTCAAAAGGACCTTCTCTGATACCAATTGTTGGAAATAATACTGAGAGGGGCCTTGAATCAGTATTATTAAGTCACTTATTTTTGTTTTCAAACCCAGGTCATGTACGCTACTTCAGTTAGATAAAACTGCATATATATGTAACCACAGAGAAGGAAACCCACATATGCAATAATTTAATTTATCTTACTAATGTTAATCATTAATCTGTGTATCAAGATCGAATGAACAATAACCAGAAATAGTAAAATAGATTTGAAGATAATCACACACACAAGAACACAAGATATAAGGTGGAAACCCAATGTGGGTGAAAACCACTTGCTGCAATTCGTCTCTATCTTCTTTTAATTAGAAACATCTTTTTATAATGTACTAGTGTAGTATTTTACCAGTATGCGGGCTGCAACCTGCAGAGAGCTACAACCCTCTCTCGTTCTCCAACTTCTCCTGGAAAGGAGCTATAACCCCCTTAGCTCTTGTGTCATGTTGTACCTAAATCTTCTTCTACCTACATGAAAAAATTTCTTGATGAAAGCAATCCTAAAAAAAAGAAAAAATACCCTTCAACTTATGCCTGCAAAACACATGTAATTGCATAATAATGAATAAATACAAATGAAAATTACAATGCCTACATGAAGTGTGCTTGTCACTTTTTTTGTTGACTTGTTGCAGTAGTAGATAAAGGCTCCCACTGTGGATATAGGCATAGATTGGACGCAAGAGTATATCCAAAACTAACCTAAAAATATATACAACAAAAAATGCTGACAGACCCTAGACCTGTGATGGACCAAGTTCTAAGTACAACAATAAATACCATTCTATAAAATATGAAAAGAAAAGTAACATGAACATAAAACATCATATAGATTTAACAGGCTTGCATCAAGAATATGTAACATAAAATGTGTAGTATCAAGGACATGACATCTAAAATGTGGTATAAAAATTAACTATGACATATAGAGACATAGAGATATAACTGAGACCCTGTATATACTTATGTTGTCCTACAAAAACATATGTTAGATATGATACTAAAAATTAAAATGTAAACACTAATCATACATACCTTTTTGTAGGAGACTTACCCTTGAATGTTGATGTGTGGTCCTTACTACAATAATCCTTGAATGCATGCTTTTTCTTTCCTTCCAGGAGATCGATATTGAATCTGTTGTATATATGTAATTTTAGATCTCCAAGGTCTAACTTTTTGTTCCATGGTATAACTCTAAGTCCTCCTTCCAACCCCATAGGTCTAGTCAAGATTGGATTCTTCAATAAAAATTTATGTCCAATCTCCCACGATGACTTGTTTATAGACGGTTCAGTAGAGTGAAATCATACAAAGTTCCATGTGTAACTGTTTCAACCTTTGGACATTGAAATAGTACCCAAAAAACCACAATCTGTCCTCATTCTATAAATATTTATGAAATTTGAGTCCAATTCTCAAAGAGAGTGTTATGACAATTTTCCCAACGTCACCTCTTTGACATGGAATTTGGGAGCCTATACAAAAACTAAATTCCTCAGATCATATATCTAAAAATATAGTGAACCAAGATCTGAAATTTGGTCACAATTCATAAGGAATTAGGTGAGTCATTGGATATTATGCCCGGTCTATTTAAAGTGCATATGCCAGATCTGCTCATTCAACTTGTCCTGATGATGAACCACACTGGTTGGTTGGAAACGCGTCGACAGAAATTTCTCCATGTGATTTTTACCGAAAAATTCTTCAATAATTTCATCTTATTAATATTCACAGAAAAAAACAGTATAGTGATAATTCCATGATGCCATGTTTGAAGCCACAAAATCCCTACTAGAGTAGCATATGAGGGTCATTATTTATATGAATGTCTTGAGTTGAGAGGGTCCTCAACAAGTGAACATTATAGGGATGTTAGGAGAAAAAAACAACATTAATTGTTGAATATTCAATGAACACAACCAATTATGAGTGCCATGCCACAACCTCATAGGGTTTTAGCCTACTAGCTGGGGTTACTAAATCCAAACACAAATATTTCTAAAACTGTGAAGAATCATGTGGAATTCCATATATAAACAGAAACATCTTAATGTGTAGAATCAATATAGAATATTCTTGAATTATAATAGAGTAATTTTTCAAGTCAAAATTCCCATGCAGGATTGGGGTAGCCCCTCATGCTGCTTGAGTCGACATCAATGAAAACCACTGATCAATAGTTAAGTCAAGGGGCTCCAACTTCTTACTTGAATAATTTGTGTCATTCCTTTGATAAATTAAATGATCTAGAAGGTATCTTCATGTTGGAACATCTCCTTGAGCTAGTTACAAAGGAGATGAATTTGCTTCTCATAGTCCCCCCATGTTATAGAAAGCAGTCAACTTCTTGTTTCTTTCCACTTGTACAAAGCCTCAAGGTAGGATGATTTTCATATAATTTTTTATCAACATTTATAGGATTTAATTGACAAGGAGTTGGTTATAATGATAAGCTATCTTCTCAATTAGCTCTATATAGGGGGAGGAATAAATTCTTAATTTTTAGCTCTCACCCCCAAAGAGAGAAATAGTTATTTTTTTTCTAGGTTCTCACCAATATTTCTTTGTAATTTCTCTTACAATATCATCTCTATGCTCTTGGAAATGTGACTAAAAGAAAAGTGTTCCACTCATCACCTCTAAAAATAATTTATGTTTTCCTATGGAGACAAATATTTGAGAATGTAATTATGATATAGGAGGAAATTCATTGTAGCTGGTGAAGGGTTGACCAGGGCATGGTTATAATGCTTGAAATGGAAAATTCATTTGATAAAGTTGGGCATACTTTTCCTTTCAACGTAATGAAAAATATGGGCTTTCATGATCAATTTATTTAGAGGGTGGCTCTGTGTAATGGTTCTCCTTGGGTTACCCAACTTATTAATGGTATAGGAACTTGTTTCTTTAATGCCTCAAAGGGGCTTATACAAGGCTTCCCTTGTCACCATTCTTGTATATTATAATGGTTGACTCTCTTAGCAGGATAATGTAGTATGAAAGAAACAAATATTGATTACTAGGGATTAGTTTCTTTATTTGTGCCAAAATCAACAATGATGGAACAATTGTAGATGGCATGATTATCCTAGGTGGATCTTTCGTTGTGATTGATAAATGATAAAAGAATGTTTTGGATAAAAAAATTTTAGCATTTGGGGGATTGGTAAATTAGGCCAAATCGGAAATATACTCATGGAACATCAACACAACTCGACAAAAGTAAACTATAGAGGCACTTGGTTTGAAAGCAATTGGGGATTGGACAGAGTTCAAATATTTAGGCATCATGATATGCTTAAATAAAAATTCCTCAAGATCATGTCATTAATATTATAAACAAGGTAAAAAATAAAATGGAGAATTAGGGAGCTCACTGGCTCAATTTGGATGATAAACCAATCCTATATAAATAAATCTTCTCAGTTATTACCTTGTTATAGTTTTATTCTCTATTAGAACCCAAGTATATGTTGCACCATATGGAGGCTCATTTGTGAAAATTTCTATGGGAGGGGGGAAATTCTTCCACCATAAACTTTCATATTGTAAAATGGTCCACAATTTGAGTTCTAACGCTTCATGGGGGCCTAGGCATTACAGATCCCACATTGATGAATATTTCATTTGCGGTGAAACTAGATTGGAAAATGAAGACTCAACCAAATTAATAGTGGGTGCAAATCTTGAAGGAAAATATCAAAAATCCATTAAGGCATATCAAGAATATAGGAAGTTCTCTCCTATATTTGAGCTCTTGTTCTCTACTTCATTTTTTATGAACTCACATTTTAACTTCATACTTGGTAATGGAGTAACTATCAAAATTTTGGAATATTCTATTCTCTACCATATTACACTAGAGAATGTGGAGGAATTATGAACCCTAATGATCCATATTCATCTAAAAGGGATAAATAATCTGACTCACATCTCACAGTGGAATAATAATGGTCTTTGGATGGAATGGAATTTGGGGGAACTTCATGATCATATTAGGAATCCTGGTAAAGACTTAAAAAGTAAGTTAGTCAGAAGTTTTACCATTAATCAACATATGTAGGAAAAATTGGGCTAGAGAGCCTTATCATATTTAGTAAAGAAGGTTTACATAGAACATCTCTTCAAATCCAAGATTCCTCCCAAATCCTCCCTCTAGAGAAAACTATCGACTCTAATTTCCCTTACAGCATTTTAATATATATTTTTCGCTACTTCTCTACAAGAAGATATTGACCTTGGTGAGTCTTTGGAGGAAACACATCAAATGACCCTGAAGATGTTGCCCATGTGGAAATCATGAGGAAGCTATCTCTCGCCTCCTTCTAGAATTCTCTTATGGTAAGATGATTTGGTATAGCACCCTTGGTCCTCTATAGCATTGAATTCCTTTGCCTTTTGGAATCTAATATTTCTTTCATCCTAGAATAAACACTCTTTGGGACTCCTTTAGAATAAAACTTGCTTTGATGTTGTTTGGTTTTCCCTTTCCAAATTCATCTGTTGGCAGAATTATGTAATCTTTAAATGTACCTCTCTTTCCCATAAATTTGTAGCTTTAAAGGCCCTCCCCCTTTGTCTTCAACTTAACACTCTCCTTATATATTCCTCCCTCAATGATCATGGAGATAAACGGGTAGGCTCTGTTTCTTCTCTCCCTCCATTTCTCCTGAATCCCTCTCCTAAGATATGCCCTCCTTGCTAAAAGATTCTCTTATCTCCTAAATTATTTGTTGATTGGAAGAAACAACAAAAAAAATGTGTTCTTCAATTTGATGTGGGCTACAAGAAAAAAATGGAGGTGATAAGAGGGGGAAGGATATTACTTAATCTTCATGGAATAATAAAGATTAAGTTTACATGGGTCCTCGGAATGAAAACCAAAAATCAAGTTGAAATGTATGGTCTCCTACAAGGTTTATGCATTTCGAGAGACAAAGGCACCAAGCATAGTATTATTCTTCTAGACTCACTACTTATAATCCATTATCTCGTTAAGGAGAATACTCTGAAGGATAACTCCATGGGCTCAGTTCTTTAAAGAATCAAAGGATTATTTTGTTTATTTCATTCTAAAGGTTTCTAAAATATTCTCATAATCAACAACGTGGATGTAAAAATCCCTAGTTGATTTTCAATGAAAATAAAATAAAACTAAGGTCATGGGACACATATTCCAAACTAAATGGTGAGAAAACATTATAGTGGGAATCACTTATGTTTTATTAATGGCTATGGAAATTGACAAAATAAAACAGGCAACAAATTGCATTTAATTATGAAAATTAAAGGAAAATATGAGAAGAGGAAGGTGAAGAGGCCCAAATATTCATTCAATGGAAATTTGATACAAAACAAAGGAAAATGAATCAAAAAGGAAATGGAAATGAAGATACTAGACATCAATGATAAAAATGCATCATAGAAATGATTGATAGCTTTTGACAGTTTTTGGCTTGAATTTTTTTAGTTTAGGTTTTGACTCTCTTTTCCGATACAATTGCACACTCACATACTCCTACACAATGAGAGATATCTTGGATAATTCTAGCATTTACTTGGATGTGGAGAAATAAATCTAGCATGAAAAGGAATTTGTGAGTAGAGGAAAGGAAGATTGGATCACTAGCTACAACTAGAGTGCATTGTAGGAAACAAGTTACATGTGTGATTGCATTACTCATATTTGAATGCATGATACATGCATGTAATTATTTGGTCATTTTTTGTCATTCACATGGAATTTTCTTGGATTAATAGTGGTTTCAACCTTGTATTTCCATTTCCTGGATACCCATGATGTAGTCGGTTCTCCATTTGATTAAGATTTGGATGGTTGGTAGACTTCAATCCTCATTGATGTGGCCTCGGGAAAATTTCCAAGGGTCAAGGGTAGAGATAGGTTTTTTCCTAGAACTCTTGATGGATGGGTGAGATAGGAAAATTCCTTTGGAGCTAGATATTAAGGATGGACATTTAAAGAAAATTTAAGGAAAATTTTAAGGATATATATTTATTTCAAAGTTTAGAATCCTTAGAGAATCTTAATAGTATTTAATATGGAAACTATAAAATGTTTAATGATGTATTTGTAACAATACTCAAATTTATAATGATTTTACATATAGTCTCTACAAAATTTGGATGATTTTTAAGGTAAAAAAAAAAAAAATCGATAAAATTTTGGTCAATCATTTTCAGAAAAAAAAGGAAAAAGGAGAATATATTTTTTAGGAAAAGGCATGCAAAATTAGTCTACTTGTGAATATTAGCACTTAAAATTTTCCCTAGAGTTGGTGAAGGAAGTCATAGGAATTTAAGGTCTTTTGGTTTAGTAATTTTAGGACGAATTTAAGTGAAATCGCTATGTCTTAGGGTTGAGGTCATTTGGAATCCCTCATTGGTTATACTTTTGTTTAGCCCATATGTCCCCACATTCATGCTAGGAGTACGACATAAGATGATTGGATGAAAGAGAGATACGAAAGGCCTCCCTTTTGTCCCCTTTCGAGGTGGGTGAGGAGGGATTTGAACCCCCGACACCGCAGTTCGTAGCCACGTGCTCTAATTGTCTGAGCTATAGGCCCCGTCTCGTAGTACCCTTTCATTTTCATAAGTATCGAGGGTGGGGGGGGGGATTGGTTTATTGTGAGGAGCTAGAGTGTGTAAAACAATACTCATTATGGAGTTGATCAACAACATTGCTAAGGCTCATGGAGGGGTATCTGTATTTGGAGTGGGGGGTCAAAGACCAAGGAGTTATTTTTATTTACACCAAGCATTCTTCTATTCTTATGACTAGTAATTGGATTCCTTTAGATAAATTAGCTGAGCATGATCTTGATATAGCTTCTAGTCTTTTAGAAAGTATTCTGATCACCTAATTGAACGATTGGCCTCGGTTCGGGAAGAAGAACTGGTAATAGGCATAAGGCCATCCATTTTGGTTAAAAAACAAATGCAATAGCTAAATTATGATGAGCCATATCAGTTGACCATAAACTTTGATGCTTTAGATTCAACATCAACTATGCTCCAACCTTGGATCGTAGGCGAAGAACATTATGAAAATGCACAAGGGGTTAAGCAAACATTCAGTCATGTTTTAACAATACCATAGTGACTGCTACAGATGTATGGGGGAAAGTTCTTTCTTGGTCTTCTGCTGGTTCCTATAGATTCAAAGGTATAAGCAATAAAACCAAAGAGGGATAGAGCGGCTAAACTATAGGACAAATAAGCTTCTCCGGACAATACGAATGCACGGCGAGCCCATGCAAAAGGTTTGGTTAAGATATGCCAGATACCACCGAAGATACAAATGGAACCTAATTGATTCAACTTAATCTATGGTTGGGTGGTATATGCAAGTAACTAACTTGGTTGGATTTTGCATATGATTAATAAGAGTTATTTTCCTATTGTGATCTATGAGCACATGTATTGGTTATTTTCTTCACCTTATGATTGATTTATCATGGATTTTATTTTAGTTATATGATGTGATATTGTTATGGACCTGTTGTGGTCACCAACAACCCCCCTCTTTACTTGGTATTAGAAATAAGATCAAGCAAAGGGGGACCCTTAGAAAAAAAATTCATAAATTTTAGCCTTTAATAAATTTTCGTGTTCAAACTCCCTTAGAGCCATATCGCATTGCAGGAAGAGAGTAAAGTGATTTCCCACGCTCATAAACAAGCCACAAAGAAGTGATGCGAGATCCATTGCATCGCATATATGGGGGGAGCTCTTAAGTAAGCAAACCCAAGAAATCGCCAAACGCCGATATGCGATATCACATCATCGCACCATCGCATATCACAATGCGATCTTGCGATGATGCGATCTTGCGACAATACGATGCCACGATGCGATCACTGCGATGACACTCCCTGACATCGCAGTCTTCTGTAAACTCAAAAATGAATGCACACCTCAAGCGAAATTAATGATTTCATACCTGAGTATCGAATAATGATTATTTTGCATTTTTCGAAGAGTCAAGTCATTTATGAATGTCATGATTATGCATTCATTAGGACTTAAAGCTGTCATGTCAATCTCTTCATCATTTCTCTTTTCCTTCACATAAAATGAAGGGCGGCAACTAATATAAATCCATATGCCGGAAACATCTAAGGAAAAGGGGAGAACGCCAATACTCGGAGTACACAGAGATGAGATGCCTTCACAAGTGGACACCGCATGCAGCAGGACCGCGGATTCCAACATATTACTCAATAGATGCTGATGAAAATAGACTATCCAAGAATCAGAGTCAAAGGCACACAAAAGCAACATGTTTACAAAACATCCTGAAGCTAAGTCTGGGTGAAGCAAAAAGAAAGACACTATAGAAGAAGGACGCCCTAGAAAAGCCTAGAACAGAGAACGGAAGTAAATTTCAATATAAGAAATTGTCCAGGCAATGAAGTTCCTAACTTGCTGAGTCATTCATACGGCCAAAAAACAAAATAGCAACAACACCATAGATTTGAAAGAAATATGGGTCATACTAAGAATACATACAACGAAGACACTCAGCCGGAGGAAGATATTTAAAAATATCTTCTAAATTGTCAGAAAGAGGTGCTAGCGCTTGTTATTTCTACTTTCATCACTCAAGAAAAAGGAAAAGGTGATCAACCGACTCTTTCCAGACAAACATTGCACTGCTTACAACACTAAGGAGTAAAAACATAAATGGTTAGAAATTAGATTTATTTTTAGAAATAATTTGCTTTAGTTTTAGGACAGTCATTTGAAGCTATTTCCTAATTTGTGTAACTAAGATTGATTATCTAGCAGTATTTAACCCTTCTCATGGCATTTAGAGAAGGGTCCAGGAATTTGTCAAAAAACTTGTCCTTAGAACATGCACTTCTATACCCTCTGTGGTGGTTTTTGATGAATGAAAGGACCAAGATTTATTTGTGTTTACATTTTAATGTCTGCTATGTTGGCATTATGGCTAAAAGTGTTGTCCTCGATGGCAACCCATTCAGATGATAGATCACTGTACTTCCTGTCAGCAGCAGAAATTGATGATCAGCTATCAAATATTGAAGAAAAGAAGAAGGACGCAGGAAGCCAGTTCATAAGGTGCATACCCGCAGGTGCATTATGCAAGATCTGCGTCCAGAGACGCAAACCAGCCGTTCAGGAGGTGCGTCCGCCCAGTGCACTCATTTCAAGGCAGAGAAAAGCTCACGTGGGGGTTTCCTGTGATTTACTCTTGGTTTCGAGCCGACGGTATTGTGTTATTACGGTTTTAACTCGTGGTATTGCTCCATGATTTAAGGAAGGGTTTGCCTATATAAAGCAAAGGAGATCATTTGGCTTGGTATGCTTTTTGGGTTGAATATCTTATGTGAACTAGATCTGAAATCTTATGGGTATAATGTCTAGATCTTAAGAAGGAGAATCTCCTGATCTCTTCGGCGATTGATCAGATCTCTAAATCTGATTGACTGGGTTGTCACTTTCATTCTTATCTAAAGGGTCGCAGGCACAGTAAAGGAAAAGTGCGCTGGGATGCAGGTCAGAAGAAGTTTCGGTGCGTCCCTGAGGTAAAAGGATGCAGAGCAGTATCGGGAGATCTGCGTGCAGACACAGCGGGGACATGGTTCAGGTGCGTCCCTGAGGTCAAAGGATGCAGTGCGATAATAATTTTGGGTGCATCTCTGAGGCAAAGGATGCGGCGTGATATTATTTTTGGGTGCGTCCCTATGGAAAAAGGTCGCGGTGCAGTTGAAATAACAGTGCGTCGGTACGCAGCACAACAGAAGGATCTCTGCATGTGGACGCAGGAGTGCAGAATAAGAACTGCGTCTGGTTGCAGTCCACAGAAGGGAAAACTGCGTGCCCGTCTTGGAATGTTCTGTTGACTGTATTTTTCTGTTCATAAGGTGTTCTGGGTTAGCTCTGTAATTGCTGATCTGAAATCTGTAGTAGACTGTAACTGTTGATGTATACTTGTTGATCACTTGATGTTTTATGAAAAGAAGTAGGGGGTTGTAGCTCCCTTCCAGGAGGAGAGGGAAAACGAGAGAGAGTTGTAGCTCTCTGCAGGTTGCAGCCTGCGTACTGGTAAACGACTGCACCAGTAAAAAATCATTGTAAAAGAAGTTACTAATTTGAAAGAAGATAGAGACATATTGCAGCAGGTGGTTTTCTCCCGCATTGGGTTTCCACCTTACATCTTGTGTTCCTTGGTGTGACTATCTGTTTTCTGTGTTCATGCTCATTATTTTATGGT
>Ga0115844_100095_pt1:0-17500 | contig 18564 bp, 14 predicted proteins | sample InSIn1gowninarea_FD_83858 | JGI IMG/M metagenome (GOLD analysis project Ga0115844, IMG submission 83858) | reverse complement strand
TATATTCATAATGATACCATGAGCGCTTTAGGGAGGATAAAAAGGCTTGACCAGAAAGTCTGTACAGCGAACAGTATGGACTTAATAAGCTGTAACCGGCCCGCATAGGACAAGGAGTGGGCTGTCCAGCTCTTAGCCCGAGCTACTATCCTCTCAACCAGCGGATTGCAATCTTATTTCTTCACGATTGAAGAAAGAAGGGGTACTCCAAGGTACCGGACTGGAAGCTTACCTTCGTTATACCCCAGAAGATTGATGATCTGATCTTTTATACCACATGCAACACCGCACATAAATAGATTCCTTTTGACGGGGTTGGGGCCCGACAACTCTTTGAACTTTACAAGGCAATCCTTGACCAACGATGCAGAGTAAGCCTCCCCTCTGCAGAAAATCATGAGATCATCCGCAAAACACAAGTGGGTGATTCTCTTGAGCTCTTTATCGATCGGCGATTGTGAAAAAAGAATAGGAGTCCTTTAGCCTTCGGTCAATAGGAGTAATTCTTCCCTCTAGTAGGTCAGTCAGTCTTGAAATGTGTTCCATAGAATAGAAGAGAAAGAGTCAGTCTTTACTCCTTAGTCTGCCGCTATCTTTCATCCCTTAATTGCCTTATCTTTTCTTTTTCTGTTGTAAACCGGCCTAGGATCTTCTCGCCGTAACCAGTAATAGGCTTATCCGCCGTTTCATTCGCATTATCGTGAGCGGGTCTGGTGAACTACCCTTTCACTGGTTCTAGCTACTATTGGATTTGAACCCTAGCTTAGCACTCCCTCTTGTTATTGTTAGGGATATACTACCCGTATAATCTTGATTCTCCTTTACAGACCAGCAGACCTTACATACGCAATTCCTCGATTCATTAACGTGCAAGAGAAAGCGATCCACAAGAGGGTTCGTTCATCTAACACTTACCCACTATCGGCTTCAAGCAACTATCGATGTAGACTGAGAACCTATTGTATAAGGTTTGACTATGTGTGATAATTTGTTTACAATTTTTTCACATACTCGATTTACCTAGGAAGTCCTGAGAGAGCAACAGCAGCTGGAATTGGACCGAGGGGTACTAATCCTTCAGACTGTCTCAATCCAGGTAACTCTTACTCCATTACTTACTGACAAACGGATCCAGGTAACTCTTACTCCATTACTTACTGACAAACGGATCCAGGTAGCTCAGATCTAGCTAGGTTAGACGGTTCGGTCTTAGATGGTTTGCTTGGTCTAGTGTGTTAGGGCTAGCTGAACAGAGCAGAACGACTTCTCGCTGTGTGTCTAGTAGAACCCGAAGCATTGACATTGAAAGAAAGAAGTCCCTCAAGCATTGAAGAAAGAACAAAGACAAGGTCCGGAGGGCTTGCGCTTCTGAGGGCAAGGATTTACCTATAGGATAATCCTGTCTAGAATCATCGACTACTCGAAAGTCAACTCATCTCGGAGCATGGAAAGAAGAATTGATGGACAGAGTACTGGAGAGAAAGCCTATGGTCTCTATGCCTGCTGAAGTCAGCTATTCATTTCCAGGTATTCCGTGTCTGGTTTGATAGAACCAGGAGTGGGAGATGGAGTCGATTAGTTGACTAAGTAGAAAAATGAGACTTCTAAATGAGTTGGTACCGGCCTTTTCCTTTTCTAGTAAAGCTACTACGTACCTTTTCTATTTAGCAGCTTTTTCTTTCACAACGGAAAAAACCTCATGCAGATCTAAGCTCTCGAAAAACCTTCCTTCTTCTACTATTGATCTTGTCGGCTAGCTCTATTCTAACTTGACTGACTTTCCTCGGCCTTCCAAAAACGATTGAATTTCTCCTCTCCTTATCAGTCGAGCCCCCTGTCGGGTCCTTGCACTAGGAAGCGCAAGCCCCTCCGGGACCTTCCTCCCGCTCGTAGATTAACGTTGTCAGTTGCGGATGACATTTCTCTTCTGTCTTCTTCTTTCTTTCAGACCCTGGCTAATGTGGTTGGTACGCAATCTCGGGTTCCATACTCGGGTTACCAAGCGAAGCGCTCGGTCCAGTTCTAAGGCTAGGTCCAGCCCCAACACTATCTCCGGTTCCAACGCTTCAGGCATCAGGCTCAGGGAAAGCAGATTAGTTCGGTTCACTAGGCGAAGGCGAAGCAGAAGTCGTAAGACGCTTTCGTCACATAGAATTAGAGCTACTCGCATGAAAACGAACTACTCGCTAACAAAGACTTGCTTTTGCTTTCCCTAAAGACATTCAAGTCTCGTCTTGTCCAACGCTGAAATTGAGATCAAGAACAACGTTCGGTCGGTTCAGAAAGAGATTGGGTCGGAAAATCCACCTTCTTCCCGGGCGAACTCCCCGGAGAATGCTTCCCAGGCGAATAAACCTTCCCCTGTGGACTTTCCAGAAGAATTTGAATCAGGCGAGTCAGCTTCCTCAATTGCAGTTGAAGAATCCGGTTCATCCGTTGAATAAGCAGACAAATCCGCTTTCTCAGAATCAGTGAAATTAGAAGAATTCATCCATTTCTTAAGAAAAGTGGGCGTCATCGTCATTTGAAGCGTCCAATGGAGAATTGACTATCTAATCAGCGGAACGCGGCTTAAAACGATGATTTAAGGGCCGTTTCTCAATTTGGAGACTTCGATTGAGATATCCCCCGCGGGTATGGTACCTTTTCCATTGACTTCTCGACTGCTTCATCGGAGGAAGAATCAGGTGAAGAAAGCCGGTTTTGTTGGTGAATCACCCTTTCCCCTTGGCTTCTCCGCTTAGTTGGACCTGGCTAAGCCTATTGAAATCTCGCTCGCTTGGAACAGAACTATTTAAAGCTAACGGCCGCCGCCTTGGAATCAGTTCTCCTAACGTCAGGCTCGGAATTAAGGGAACTAGGCGTGGTTGTAAATCCTTGACTCTTTGACTCATGGGTTGAAAATCAAATCAATGTCGTGGGTTGGAATGGAAATTCAATCAATGGGTTGCGCCGCTGTAGAATGAAGTCAAGTAAGTACTATTTAGTGAAAGCAAGAAATGAGATTGTAATTTAGTTTCTTATTGAACTTATGAGCGTAAGGGATCCCCCTGCCTCACCGGATGAGGGGAGCCCGACTGGTAACTCCTTCATTCACTGTTAGGTAGTCTCCCTTCTTATATGCACTACTTCCTATTTGATTGGAATTTTTGTTCTTACTTGAAGGTTGGTCGTAGATCTCTTCTTTTGGAAGTTGGCTGTGGCTTTATTTCCTTACTGTAAGTTATTACCAAGGAGGTAAGGAAGTGAAAGGGCAGTCCTAGCCCTAAGATATCTTTCATTATACCGAGAAATACCGGAAAGATCAAATTGACAACACGCAAAAGCCCCTTACGAGACTTCGAAGACTCGCCTCTTCTGATCGTAGACCACCCTTCTCTTTTTCATGATCTTTGAGGGCAGCCTCTGTTTCCGTGGCAACGGCTAAGAGCTCTCCCAGTGTTTTAAGCTTCAAGCCCACCAGCTTCAGGCGTGGCTTAGAGTTCAAATTCATTCGACACATGTCAGTTAGACTCTCGTGGGAGTGTGGCTCTGGGCATTTGACTGCCAACGCTCTCCATCTTTTCATAAAGGAATCGACTGAATCATTGTGCGCTTGCTTAGTGGCACACAGCTGGGCAGTGGTGGATTTATCGTCCTTATCGAAAAAATGCGTAAGGAAGCGGAGTTGACTCATCCGCCCACGAATTTATGGTTCCAGCAGGCAACCTGGCATACCAATCGAATGCAGTCTCGCGGAGGGTGCTTACGAAAAGACGTATCATCAAAGCGTCGTTTCCGGCAATGCCCCCAGTCAATGCCTTAAAATGACAAATATGCTGCCTAGGGGACCCTCTCCCGTCAAAAGACTGCAGGTTGGGTTGTTTGAACTTGGGAGGAAAGGCCACTGTTTCCATGTAAAGGGGTATGGCGCGACAATCCCTTTTTGCTGCATTTTACTTTCTTCATTCAACTGAGAGAGAGTCTGTTGAAGATCCCTCCGCCCTATTAGTAAAGCTACTTGATCATCTTCAGATTGGCGTATCTCCTTGCACTAGGAAGCGCAAGACCCTCCGGACCTTGTTCTGCCTTGTCTTTTGAGCAAATAATAGCTCGCATAGCTTCTTTAATCTTCATCATCTTATCTAGCCTTTCCTCGATACTTTTGTTGAGTTTGGCTATGGCTTCTTTAGGGGATATTTCGTCTTCGTTGGTTACAAAGACGTGTTCTTGACACTTCTGATGAGACGGTACGTGCCAAGTCTTCGGACTCATCGGAAGACGGGTCATCACCGTGTTTGGCCTCCGGGATTTTCGGCTTTCACTTACGGCTTTCACTCGATACTGTCTACACCAGAGGGAATACTCTTAAGCATACTCTTAAGCTAAGAGTCTTTACTCATTTATGCTCACGGGTATGCACTTCAAATCACCCCCATTCCAAGTTGACAACAGACAAGTAGTGAGATGTTACCCATCAATCAATGTTTCACTTTTCCTTTCCCTTACGGTCAAGCGGCCTTACGGCACCTTTGTCATTTGTAACTCTTAAAGTGTCCCGTAAGGTAGTGTGTTTCCATAGAACCGACTATCAAGAAGAAATAGATGCTGGTACTTGATACCAGGAGTCAATGTCTTTCTTTCATCTTTTTGATCTTTCCTCTCCTCTCCTCTTCAATTTACTTATTTGCCCCTCAAATAAGTCAAAAAATGGTCGAGCACCTAAAGGTCCTTATCAGTCGAGCCCCCTAAAGGGTCCTTATCAGTCGAGCCTGCTTCCGCTTTCAATTTACTTATTGGGTGGCCCCTCTCAAATAAGTAAAAAAAAGGGCCAGCTTTCGCTTCCTCCACTCTATCAAGAATCTATCTACTCTATTCCTCTTTCTATCAAGGTAATCAAATAGATAATCCCCTTGTCATTACTTTATAGAGACTAGTGACTATGACTATAATACTGAAAGTCTGTCTATATTCCTATGAAACTAGATCTTCCTATCATACTGTTACTATACATCAAGAAGTGTTACAGCCGGACTAATCTTCATATCATACTTCACTCTACTACACAACATGCATATAACTCTTAGACAGACATCATATATTTCTTTATGACAAAGGTATGACAGCCATTACACAAGCAAGTCTCAATGAGCCAGTCGTAGGTTACATGTCATGTATGTCACTCCCAACACCTCATTATATTATTCACATCTAACTTCATTCACTTGAACTCGTCACAGCCTCACGTTCTCACATAAAGTAAAGTCCCCAACTTCAAACTCCTAAGCTAAGTTATGACATGATATGACCATTATAAAATAGATTCGATACATGAGAGGAAAGCGAGTCAGCGAAAACAATGCGCTATGACACACCAAGCTTCGAATCTTCAAAAAAGTGAATGTCTTCATCTGAGTGGAAGACATAGGCATAAGAAGGGGAGGTCTCAAGTAGTACCATCATGGTGGGTAATGGGAGGGAAGAGTTGACATCGTAACTGGTAGCCACACCCGATGTGAGCGAGGGGTTATTCAAGTAGGTGGAATCAATAGAGGTTGAAATTCAGTGATTGAGACTCCAACCATGGCATCTGCAAGGGTGTAACATACAAGGAATGGAATGAAGGTGGTGCAGGAACCCTCACCATATGAATAGTGAGTGACCCCTAAGAAGTAAGGGCCCTGTGTTCCGTATACGTAAGCCCCGTCCCGGGGTCTGGGGTCCATCCTTCTCTCGGCCACTGCTGGGTCACTTCTATCTTGTATGTTGTCAACTTGGCTCTCTCATCTGTTGGGGAACTTGATACACTCGCATAAAAGCCGTTGTTAACTGAAGCCCTGAACTGAAGCACCTAGCCCCATGTCATTCACTCTCTGCACGAAGCCGTTCAAAGAAGCCCTGAACTGAAGCCGTTCATTCACTGCACATAGCCTCGACCCGGGCACATAGTTGACAAAAGCACATAGTCCATTTTATTCACCCCTTTTTTTCCCACCCTCGGTCTATCTATCGGTTGGCAGTAGTCGTCCTCCGGACCATCCCTCTCACAGAAGACTGGCCATAAAAAGATTTCCAGGCAAGCATATGTATCTACTATGACTGGCTATGCCCTTCCTTCTGGCTAAGATCGACTATGTCTGACTGGCATATGAACCTCATTCTTGTGAATTAACGTATGTAAGCCTCTTCATTCCTTCCATCCAGCAGCCCAGGTAGGAACTATGGTTCGGTAGCGTTAAGTGATGTAGGAACTATGTTTCCGTCTCGTTAAGTATTATGCAGGTAGTAACCTATGTTCCGTACGTAAAAACCCGTAAGATGTGCCAGTCTGGTAACGCCTCTCCCGTAAGATGTATAAGTGGTAACTTGCCTCCCCACTCCTAAGTTTAGAAATCGAATCAATGCCTATCCCGATAGATCAGTTTGTTCAGTTTGCATTATATAAGTTATAACCCAACAATAGGAGGAACCTAAAGGTGAGCACTAATCCGCAGGGGCCTACTACATAGGTGCTACTAAGGATACTACAGCTACACGTACAGCTATACACATTCCGCATATACCACTATGATTGCCAGGAGCCATTCATGCCCAGTTGAACGTAACCTGTTCTCTTTCCCACGTACACAGTCAGTGAGTGAGTACGTTAGTTAGGTTTGTGAGGTTAGGGGCTTTCCCGATAGACCGAACAGGATGGAGTTCTTATACGTGACCTGTTCTCAATACCACGTGCCCTGTAATTAGGTGGTGGTGGTCATTCTATGCGCGGGAACTGTTTATCATCCCCCCATCCCTGGAATGATGTTGGGATTCTAAGTGTCGTGTTACCAGCTCGACGTTAACTGGAAAGAGGTTGTCAACGAGTTTGAGACCCACGGGATTTAGAAGAAGGAATAACAGTTTCTTGCGCTTGCTTTCTTAGACTTTCCTGGGAGTCAGGATACCGGGCTCGGTTGGACTGATCAACTGGGAGAATCAACTGCTTGGCTACTTGAATTGGCTTGGTTACGGATCGACTGCGCTAGTAAACTGTGCTAATAAAATTGGCTAATCGAATTGGCTAATCGAATGGGATGGTGGCTGCTGTCCATCCAACAGAAATAGATTGTGTAGGCATCTAAAGAGAATACCGGTCTATGCGCCTTCTCCTGTAGCTGTTAAGACACTTTCTTCTTCAGGATCCAGAGAGAGCCAGTTAAGCCTTTTGAGTAAATTGAACTTGTTCATTGCATATAACTAGCAGAGAATGATTTTCCTTTACTCCTGGCCACTGGCATCCCTTTTGAATAGTAGCACCAACCAGTGATAGCAGATTGTTGTGAGACATCATCTACTTAGCTGCTGCTTTTCTGGAACTTCCTTCTCTCGTTTATGGTGGGAACGCTAGGGTGAGGGTGAGCTTGCCGAACTCTCGACAAAGGCCCGAAGGGACTCGGCCGAGGTTACGAGGTCGAGGAGAGGAAACGTGTGAGGAGACGAACAACTCTCTTTTGGGCCCTCACCAAATAAGCACCCCATGAGCCTGCCGAACTCTCGACAAAGGCCGCCATCGATTTATCTCTCTATTTCCTCAAAAATAGAGGTCCGGAGGGACTCGACTGAGGTTACGAGGTCGAGGGTGAGCCTGCCGAACTCTCGACAACAGGCCCGAAGGGACGGAGTCACTCACTATGAATATGGTGAGGGATTTATTGCTCACCTTCCCTCAAAAGGTGAGGTCCGGAGGGCCCTATATTATTTAGGGGTCACTCACTATGAATATGGTGAGGGATTTATCGCTCACCTTCCCCAAAGAAGTGAGGGACTCGACTGAGGTTACGAGGTCGAGGGACTCGGCCGAGGTTACGAGGTCGAGGAGAGGTTACGAACGATGGCGGCTCCCGACCAAAGAAGGGGGAGGGGCCCCAAAAGAGAGGTCCGACAGGGGCTCGACTGATAAGGATGCGCAAGCAGGCTCGACTGTTAAGGCCGCCATCACCCTTTAGGGGGCTCGACCATAAGCCCCCCCACCAAATAAGTAAATTGAAGAGGAGAGGAAAGAATGTCAATTCAGAGATGACTGGCCAAGGATCTAGGGCAAGAACTTCAGAAAAGACTTTTGAACTGCCCAGGAATCTAATAATTGCAATGAAGTCCACAGGCTCTGCCTTTCCCTATCGAATAGGAAGGGATGCATAGCGAAGTGGTAGATCTGCGACTAGAAATGGCTATGCTCCTAGCTCTGACTTTGCTGCTTCAACCGCCTATGCTTATGGTAGGACTGACTATGCTGCTTTCACAAAGACTGCAGATAATCATTGCAATTGGAACTTCCCCCCCATCAATTGGCCCCGCACCCGTATCTTCATATGGATCTCCTACTAGGTCTTTGTGTCGACCAGTCACATTGAAAGCTCTCTTTTCTTCCCCGGTGTGAAGTTACCTTTGTATATACGAAGCTCTTTCTGGTCCCAACCTCCGTGGCATAGGGGGGTCTATTGAAATGGCTTTGCTGCAACCTTCACATTCCGCTATTCTTTCATACAGTACGGATAGACACCTAAGCGAGACATCACATCGGAGCCAGGCATACACCTTATGTGCATACTCCATATCGCGGGACAGGGCTTATACCGGGCATCTACCGGGTTTCAATCTTGGATGCTTCCTTATATACCATTACGCAGGGAGGGTTCGACCCACCTTCGTAACACCTGTGGCGATCGCATGCACATTTAGCATGGCTATATTTTCATTTTCACACGGGACATAAAATAGTAGATATTTGGACACACCCACCGCTGGCCGTATGACATATTGACAAATCACAAACTCATGCAATGGACTGAATGAGTGTCATGGAGGCGATCCGTTAAGGAAAGGATTAAGATACCTAATGGAGGGGGAAAAAGTGCTGGTTATTCATAAACGGTTCAAACTAGCGCTTCTTCGATTGGATCAGCGGAATAAGCTACTGGCTCTCGACCATCCGTATTTGGACTTGGATCTGAATCTAGGCGAGGGGGTGGTGCCTATACATTAAGGGACAAAGGCAGAGCCAATTGATTGATATCGAGCAGCTGTTTTTCGGGTTCCATAGCGTGCAGCACCCCTTTATATAATAGCTCCTTTTCCGGTCAGTCTCCCTGTTCCGAAATATGCCATTGTTCCAAGTAGTAAAGTTTCCCATTTGCGCGTGTGATGTTCCAGCATTGGCACGTGTTCCTAGATTATGTGTTCCAGGATTAGCACCTAGTAGTGTTGGAATGACATTTTTATGGCAAATCCATCAATAGCTACTTTTCTTCGTTCGGTTCCACGTATCACTCAATAAAATGAATCCATCCGTAGATCAGCTTTCCCTTTGTCCCTAAGATCTGGCTGGGTATCGTCGTGCTTCACCCCGCTATAGCATGCCTAACCAGGGCGGACTGGAGCTTGATTGCCCTACCCAACCGGTTTTCGTATCCAACCTGGGCCTAAGGGAGCAACACCCCCAAGAGCGGGAGAGTCAAGGGCATAGGTAGGAACAGAGTCAGCATCCCTCCCAGTTCAAAAGCCATCATATCGGGCCTAGCTAGCGTACCTTCCAGTAGTGCTAGTAGCGTACCTTCCAGTTAGAGAGCCCGCACCTTTTCCAACACCCCTTCCAGCACCACCAGGTAGAGATCCAGAGCCACCAGTAGCTTAGGTAGCTTTCCTTCCATTTCGAAGGCAACATCCCTTCCATTCATAGAGCCAGCAACATAGCCAGCAGCAGTAGTAGCTAGAGCTAAAGGTCCAGAAGCAGCCACTACTACCATAGCCAGTTATCGTTCTCGGCACCCACCACCATCTCACTAGCCAGCTTCCATTCGCACGGTTCCTTCTACCCCAAATCCCTATCAAAAGATCCGAATCCATAAGCAGCGGTCGGTTCTATTCGCATCAGAGCCAGAAGCAAAGCCGGGAAAGAAAGGAGCCGAGCCAGCTTTAACAACCAAGCAGCTTTATAAGATCTAGAGTAGTCTGCCCAGTAGAGGAGAGTAAGAAGCCAGGGTATAGGCACCAGCAGTTGATCCAGTTAAAGCAGCTGTGTTCTCCCAGCCTTCGTATTTGACCAGCTCACGTTTTATTTATTCGTAAAGCACAGTGTGTTCCTATTCATTCATTTCATTTGATATTATGGGAATTGAATTCCTATTCCTTGCACTAGGAAGCGCAAGCCCCTCCGGGACCTTCTTTTATTTATATTATGGTAAATGAAGCTTATATATTGAGATTTAGAAACCAACAACGTAATGACATATATAATGAATTAAATAGATTATATATGTCATTATGCATTTCAATTGACTTATTGGGTGGGGGCGTTGCTCAATATTGCAAACCTCCGCCAAGGGAATTAGCCATTTGACCGTGGCGGAGGTTTTGGAATATTGAGCAACGAATTATTTCATTTCCGACCAAGCCAAGAAGTAAGAGGCTTCCAGTCATGATGCGCAAGCAGGCTCGACCATAAGGGTGAGGTAACGTGTGAGGATAGGGTGTTAACGCTAACCATTCATATGGTTAGGAACAACTCTCTTTTGGGGGAGGGGCCCCCGCCATCAACTTGAAGAACAACAGGCCGCCATCGCTCTCAATATAAGGACCTTTAGGTGCTCGACCAAAAGGGAGAGGAGAGGATGCGTTCACCCCTTCCACTTCTTCTGACTAGTATAATGTAAAGTCCAAGGTGCGAAGCCGCTTGTCCCTCCGGGGGCAAGGTTGTTCCTGTGCTACCACCCACTTCAATTCATCATGTAGGCTGATCAAGTCAAGTCAATAGTCAAGGGTCTAAGTGCCTAGCAACAAAGGATTCATGAAGCAAGTGTTTAGGGCTAAGAGGTCTAGGTCTTCTGGTTGGTGAAGCAGGTGGGTGGTTTATAACAGTTCAGTAGTAGGCAGCAGAGTCAAGGGTTAATAGTCAAGGTTCAAAGTGCCCACCCAAGTATTTATAATGTAAGTAGTAAGGTGCGAAGCCGCTTGTCCCTCCGGGGGGCAAGGAGTTCCTAAATCCAAGCAGTTCCGACGATTCCAACAAAACTGGTGCTGTAGGTCCAATTGGCAGTCATCCATCCATCCAGTAGGCAGAGGTAATACTCAAGGTCTAAGATGCCTACCCCCTCCTTATTTTCAGGCAGAGTAAGGCAGTTCCTAAAACGATCCCACCCACGAGCTGCTATTCAACTCACTCTAGCAACACGTCTATCCATTCTCTCTAGGGTCTAATGAACCTCTAGGAAGGCAAATAAGGGTATAACAGATGCCCCCTAAAGTGTGAGGTCAGAAGAGAAACTGATGGCCGAAACACTTTACAATAATAAGAAATGCAAGGTCCCGGAGGGGCTTGCGCTTCCTAGTGCAAGGAAATGAATTGGAGGTCCAGGAGCTGGAGAGTACCTGCAATCAATCATCAACCAAGTATGTATATATCATCCCCGAGGTAGGCATACCCATGCTCGCAAAAAAGGAGTACAAAGCATGGCCGCCAAGAAAATACACTGCGGATCCATGTAATAGAATGCTAGATCATGGCCACGAATAGATACACTATGGATCCATGCTATCAATACAAGGTCATGGCCACGAGAAAGTACATTGTGGATCCATGCCATGTCTCATAAGTTCTGGCTGTTGAGAAACACTATCTGGCAGTTCACGACGTGCCTGCTGAAGTTCCAAGGATCTCCGCTAAAGGGGTTCTGGGAGTAGTGAAGTTATTAAGTAAGGAAGTCCCGACTCACTACACTAAGTGCATTCATTCATTTCATGGTCTAGGGCTACCAGGTCTAGTTCTTCAGGTGGGTAACTAGTTTGTGTGGAAACAAGGTAGAGGGAGTCAAGATCCTAGTGCTTACCCTCCTATTCTTGGCTGAAGCTATAGGTGGCAGGGTATAAGGGTTAGAAGGGACTAAGTCTCAGATCAATCTGTTCTTTTCTGACAGTAGTTCAAGAGGCAGTACCGAGGACCGACAGGGCTATCTATCCAAAAGAAAGTCAATGGTTGGTATCTAAAGGTAATACTGGTTTAAGCGCGCTGTACCCCATATTCCTGCCTGAAGCAAGGAAGGCACGGTGTGGGGGCATCCATAAAGAAATTGGGTAAGTGAGTATTAGGTAGGTAACTAGTATAGGTGGTTGGGGTATAAAAGGGTGCCTAGTTGGAAACACGTAAGTAAAGGGTAAGGGGGTAAAGGTAAATAGTCAGAGTGCCATACCTCCTAAGATGAATTCAGCGAGTGTGATAAACGAAGCATATCCTGCCTGGTTGTCTGGGCATATCCTATCCAATTTCTGAAGCCCGTCCCCATCCAAGGAGGTTGCTTCATTCTGATGGCCCATAATCAAGCTATCCGGCAGTTGTTCAACGCGACGATATCTGCCTAAAGTTTCTTTCGAGCTGTAATGAATCTAATCCGGGGCAGTTCAACGATCTCTCTCTGCTAAAGGGAGACCCTATCTATCGGGACCATCCGTCTGGTGTTGCTTCTAAGAGAAAGTCATGGGTTGGGCATCCATCACTCCATGCTCCCAGGGTTACGGGAAAAGGGAAGGGAAAGGAGATGAAAGAAACTCTACCACCGGGATATGATATTCAATCAACTCGACAAAAGGGACTCCAATCGCGCAGTTTACCCGAAACCAGAAGCAGTAGGAAGAAAGGCAGGAGATCCAGAGCCCTTAGTAGTAGGAGTAGATCTACCAGTAGCAAGAGAAGAAGTTTTTGTTTTGACTTAGAATCATTAGATCCCACGGAGTAACAAACAATGGCAGAGGCATAGAAGGATGGCTGGTTCTGGGTTTGCCAAAGTGGAGCCTAATCCTGACCCTGTACCCTTTCCCGTTCCTGGGGCTACTCTTTTCTCCGGGTATGGATTCGATCACGGGTGATGCAAATCCAATTATGGTTCCGTGTAAAGCAGTAGTAAAGTAAGCACCCACTCCCAGTTCCAAAGCTAGTTCTTGACCTTGTTTACTCTGCTGTAAATGACCCCATAGAAGCACAGCCAGTAGCAAAGGTAAAAGTAAGGTGAGGTGGTTAGGTAAGGTTGCTGAAGCCTGCCTCCTAAGAGGAGCCTGCCTTCGTGTTGGGTTCGGGGGTACTATCTAGCTAATGTTGCGGGGAATTTATGCGAGTAAATCAAATAAGTAACTAATATCTTGTCTGTTCAACTAGTGTGTGTATTATATCGTAAGTAAGAGGGTACATTGGGCGGGTATTGGTGTGAGGAGGACTAAAAGCGAAATGGTAATGGTGTGTGGTTGCCTTGCCCTCTTGCCTGTTAACCAAGTGAAAGTGTTGGTTCCTAGCTGTGTGACCTTTGAAAGCTGTTCAGGTGAGACATTCTAGGTGTCGGAGTAAGGTCCGTCTGTTCTGGATTGTCGGGTGAGGTGTTCAGGATTGTAGGGTGAGGCAGGAGTGTTGGGTTTCGGGAGGTAAGTAACTAAAAGCATCCTTCTCGGGTTGTACAGGGATGTAGCTCAATAAAGAAACTGTGTCTGGCCAGCACGGTTCCTTCCATCCTGCCCCCAACGCTCAGTAAATACTCAATTGTGCCCCGCCCCCGCCCCTGCCGGAAAGAGTCAATCCCCCAACGCCCAGGCAAGTAGTCAATCCCCCAACGCCCGGTCAATAATAGAAGGTCTAACCAGCACAGTTTCATCCCCCAACGCCAAGGAAAGATTCAATCCTGCCCTGCCCACAATGCCCAGTCAATAATTAATACCAGCACTGTCCCATCCCCCAGCGCCCAGTCAATAATAGAAATGAGACACACAGTTCCATGCTTCCTTGATGCTTATTGGGTGGGGGGCCGGAAAGAGTCAATTCCACAACGCCCAGCACAGTTCCATCCCACTAACCGACTAGCTCACTCTAAAGGACCGGCAGGGGCTCGACTGATAAGGAGAGGAGCGTTACTTCCCATTAAAGGCAAGAGGCATGAATAAAGCCAGCAGCCAGCTCTCTTCTCATCAAAATGGTACTAACAAGCAAGCTCTAAATTCAAGTAATAGCGGTACTATGCATCCACGATTCATTCATTGATCCATTCATCCCTCGCTCGATCCATCCACAATTGTCTCTTTGTCTATCCTGTCCCACCGATACCGGTTCGTGTATCTTGAAGTAATCCTTGTGGCTTAAAAAGGTAATACAAATGTTCTGAAAAGTGCCTACCAAAAAGGCACTCACTCAATATCTAAATTCTAGGAGTAGTTACTTAATTCAAGAAGGCAGTTCCAACAATCCAATGAAGGGTAGCTGTCCAACTGCCTGCCATTCCTAAAGTAGGCTGATCAAGGTGCGAAAGCAATGTTCTAAGTGCCCAAGCAAGCCTTCCTTTCCAAGATTGTATAGCTGTATTGAATCTATAGGGCAGGGGCAGTTCCTACGCCATGATCCCACCACAATGGTAGATCGTCTAACTGGCGAAGAAAGGCCCATACGACAGGTCAAAGTGTCGACCCAAGAAGCCCTTCTTGAAAAGAGAAGGGGTCTGGCGACTCAATCAAAGCAGCAGTTCCCACGATCCCACATGGTAGCTATAAAACTTCCATGAATCGAGTAGGGCCGGGGGGTCTTTCCTAAAAGCAAGAAGGTGTGGTGTTTTGATTCTGGAAGCACTGAAGTAGCTGGGGTTGTGCGAATAAGTCGTAAAGTAAAGAAGGCAAATAGGAAGGTATAGCCCGCCCGATATGACATATAAATCTCAAAGGTAGTATGGAGAAATCACCATATATAAAGGCCAGATCTAAAGCGGTGAGGCACGAAAGTGATAAGTAAGATCCAATAAGAAGTAGAGTCAAGAAGATCCCTATTCAAAGGTGATTCATAAAGAAGCTAAATAAGAAGGTGCTTAGATGCTTCAACGCACAAGTTGTAGCTTTAAAATTGTAGCTGTCAAACTGAAGAAAGGTAATCCTTAGGCTCAAGCTGCCTAGCCCTCCCTAAAATCAGCAGGGGCTTTATCTGTATCTATCGTTAAGTAAGTGGATTGGCCTGAACAATGAAAAAAGTAAGCCTGTCTAACCCCACCCCATCTAATAATCTAATAAGTTCCGGCAGTAATTCATGAATAGGGAGTTCCGATCCAACGATCCAACAACTGAGTGGTCTAAAGCAAGTAGGGATAGTATAGGTGTCCTAGTGGTACCCCCGAAGTAAGAATATGTCAGCAAGTGTTACGCCCGTCCACCAATGTGAGGCAGTTCACAAATAAAGGGTGGTGGTTCAGGTAGGGACCTCAAATTAGCCTGCTTACCACCCACTTATATTACTTTTGGCCAGAAAGGAACACACTGGCGCACCCTTTCACTAGAAATAATAAGGGAAAGCCCTCCTCTATACCAAATGACGGGTCTACACCACTTACTTTGAATGTACGCTCGCCCTCGTTTACTGGCGGGACCTTCTTATCCCTTGTCCTGGGTGCCAAGGTAGATAGGGAATCGCACAACCCAGGCCATTCGAAATCCCTTCATCAGAGAAATCTTTCATATCCCTACCGCAATAGAGACAGAGGTCCAAGGGGAAGGACCCTGAGCCCTGAGACATTTCGGGGGATTCCACCTATGCACTCGACCGACCCATGCTCATCCCTGCAATGATCATCCTTTTATGCAGCACCTGACCTTAATTCTTATCAATATCTGCTGTATTGTTATATTCAATGTACCCCCCACTCCATTAATAGAGTTTGTAAGATCTTATACTCTTTATATATGTCATAACAGCCTAGTTATATACGTTATACCCATCGTTAGCTGCAGAAACTACATACGCCATAGGGAAGGGGTCAGACGGTTGGGATACCTCATGACTTTTGGTTGTTGCAGCGCTCCTCATTACGCCTTAGGGATACGGTCGGGTGGAAGGTACTCTGTATAAGACCCTTTCTAGCTGCTGCTCATACAACATTTGAAGGGAGGTCACACTGTTGGGATACCTCATGACTTTTGTTTATACTACCGGGCACCTACCTCATCCCGATCGCAAGGAGAGGTTCACTATGATAGACTAGGAGGGGACTTCTCTTTTATAATGAATGAACCGATCACATAATGACATATATAATTCATGACTGGAAGAAAAGTGAAAAAGCATAATGACATATATAATATATGCTAGGTTTTGATCCCTTCGACAGTCTATCCCCTGATCCCTTCGACAGTCTATCCCCTGATCCCTTCCTGGGTGATTCTTCTACTGACTGCGCTGCTTGCTACACTCTCCATCTTGTACTTGACAATTGACTCTTCTCCATACATCCTCTCTGCACTCACTCTTCTTTCCTCGTGCATCCTTTTTATAAGTTTCTTCTTAGCCGCCAAGGAGAATTGATAAGCCTCCTCCATGGTATGCACCTTCTCAAAACAGACTTCCCTTCGAATCGACAGTTTAAGACCATTAACATATGTGGCGGTCTTCTCTTCATTCTCCCTGCAATCCAATCCATCAAATCATCTGGATAAAAAATCCCATAATACACGATCCTTCTCGTGTTTTTCTTTTAGCATTCTCTCTTGAGGAAAATCATGTTCCCATTCATATTCATCACCCTCATCTTCCACATTCTATGGGACTCTTCTCTGTTAAGCTAATGAAATGAAATCCAACCACCTCAACATATTTTGTATAATATCGACAACTTCACCTTCAACTCTGAAAAGTGTCTTTCTCTTCAACCATGAAGGTTTCCCTTCCACACCATACTGCAACTTCTCTTAAATCTATTCTCTTGCAGACTCTTCACACTCTAACCAGCAATCATGAAACCTAAGCTATCAGTCACTCTTATGGTATATACCTAGTAACCACCCATGAAACGAATCTTCTTTTTCATATAAATCTACCCAACAACATCACTATCGTTGGAGTTATCTGCACTTCCCCTCTTCATTCATTCACACTCCTCATAGTGTGTTCTATACTTGAAACCATTGGACCAGATAAGACTGTCCTCCTCCTCTTTTATTCTTACATTTCTAGATGGAAGAAAGGAGGAGTTATGGAAACCATCCTCTCATGAAGTGCCTCGATACATAGTTTCATAGGCCAACCAAAAAGAAAAGAAGATGTATGCGGTTTATCGCCCGACCTGATCTCGCCTGAACTTATCTCGCCCTATCTCTTTCACCATCCTCCTCCCCCCTTATTATGCGGCCACCGGAAGGGAAGGGCCACCGGAAATATTGTTTTTGAAATGGCAAATAAGAAAAGATGTCTGTCCCGATCTGGTCTCACCCTGCTTACTGACCTCGTCCTACCTCGCTCTACTCACTCGGCTTCACACAAGCTTCTGAAATTTGAATGCCTACCCTGGCCTGAGTACGCGCTCTTTGGTCAATAAGAAAGGATATCGGCGGTAATGATCCTCATCAACCTACCAATTTCTCTTGCCCGCGAAGCTGTCTTATCCCGAAGCCGTATCACGAATGACTGTCCATAAGAAAATATGTCTGTTATAATGGTATCCACCCCGCCTCAATTTACCGGACCCGAAGCTGCTTTCTTATC
>Ga0115844_100094_pt1 | contig 18651 bp, 16 predicted proteins | sample InSIn1gowninarea_FD_83858 | JGI IMG/M metagenome (GOLD analysis project Ga0115844, IMG submission 83858) | reverse complement strand
GAACACATAAATGGTATTAATAATCCTATGGATAAAATGTAGAACATACAACATATTGATACATGCTATGTGCTCGATATTGTCTACCCACTTCATCGATTCAAGCCTTGTAATTCCCACCTCCTCATAGTAGTCTATCTTCAAGTAATTACTGCGTTTCAACTATGGAAATTTTTTATGGTCACCCAAATCCCAATCCTCAATCATCAAAAATGGAACTCAGGCCAACAATTCACCATGAATAGGTACTTCCTCTAGCAAAAATAATGTGAAGACATTGAATTTCATAGAGTTAGGATCCATAGAGACTTTGGTAGTAGGCTTTCGTGGTGGTATACATGGTGGTAGTTGAGAAATTGGTTGCATGCCTTTTGCAATGATATGATCAACTCCCACACTCATCTCTTCTCTGTCGAAGTCCCAAGGTTCCATAGGCTTATTGGTTTTATCTAGTCTACCCTTCTTCCTTTTCTCATCTGGGATCTTGCATGTTGATTAAAGAACTGGGGACTATTGTGGCTTTCTCTACTTTTTCTCACTTACTGTAGATGTAGAAGGATTTGACCTCGGAAACCTAGGTGTTGTAGTAGGGACTAGCAGTGTTGTAGTCATGATGTGTCCCAACCCTATATTCAAGTATTCTTTCTCAACTTCTTCCCATCTAAGTTAACAAGACAACAACAACACACTTGGCTCTTTTTGTACAACAACACATAGCAATTTCTCAAGAAGCAAAGTGTCTAAGTGTAGAGAAGGGTGCAATATTTATAACCCGATTCAAATTAAAACTCTGTTTCCCCATAAATCTTCCTAATAAATACAATTTTGGTGGAACATTTTCCCAAATTTTCACCTTAAATGTATTTCCCCCATCCTTTTAATGAAAAAATCGTTGTCAAATTCCATCTGTGTGCTCCTCCAAAACATCACACAACCTTTCTTCTTTGATAATTTTTTTCCTTAGCAGAATAATTTATAGTACTGTGCCTTCTTTCAATTATCATAAGCACTAAGACTTTCCTAGAGCCATGTAGTCACTACACAGTGGCAAGATCATTGCTATAAACCTTCAAGCTGCTCCCATTAATCCTTGCACGAAATATTTCCCCATTCAACATTGCGAGATGAACTGCACCACCATTTGAAATTTTGTTAATTACATATAGTCTGAGCCAATGCATCTAAAACTTCCTCTAAAATCCGGTAAAATTTCTAATATAAGTTATGACTAAATAGCCATTTTTAAAGGTTTGCTTCTTAATGTGACGATCATTCCATGCCCTTTTTCGATCTTTTTGTATCTACTGATGAAATCCAACCAAAAAGTGGTCTTCATCTAGTGCTAACAGTTTCTCTAGGAATTCCTCCATGATGTCATGATCTCCCATCTTGGTTATTACTACAATCCTTAGGCTGGGCACTATGTGTTCCATCAACATTACTACTTCTTATCTGTAAACCAGTCAAAAGCGTGTTTTACTTGTCAATTTCTAACAGGTACTCCTATAGGCCAATAAAACCACTAGTATGTGCACATCCCAATCATTCATATTTACATTGCAAATCTTGGTGAGGGAACTTTCCAAGATCTTGTTGAAAGCTTCAATAGTGGCATTCAATTAGGGGTGATATGGCATACTCTTCTGATGGTATATATGGAACCCTTTTTTTAAAGTTTCAATTGTCTCATTGAGGAAGTTTGACCCTTTCTTACTTATGAGAATATTTTGGCATACAAACCTTGATATAATAAACTCAAACATGAACTTCGCAATAGTTTCTGTGGTGCAATCCTTCATAGGATGTTCCTCTACCCACGTTTTCAAGTACTTCATCACAATGATAATATAACGTGTTCCCATCTTCTTATCTGGTGGTTGAATAGGTCCAATAAAGTAAACTACCCATTTTTCAAATGCTTGTTATGTGACCTATGGATTTAATGGAAGGTCATCCCTTCACAATGGTCTCTAGGTCCTTTAACAGGCATTGCATGCACTGCAATATTCCTTCGAATATTTATGTATTTTTGACCACCACAATCCTTCTTGTAGTATCTTATATGTAGTTTCCTTTCATGCATAGTGTCCTCCAATGGCACCACCATGTGCTTCGGCTAGAATACTTTGTCTTTCATATTCAGGCACATATCAGCATAGAACTTAATTCGACCCCATATTATATAATTGTCCTACAATGACATAAAAATATGTAGCATTGAAGACTAATTCCTTCATTTTCTACGTCTTATAAGATTCAAGAGCCACGCCAGTAGATAAAAAATGAATAATGTGTACGAAATTCTCATCCACAACCCTGACATCAAAGAATTGCATGTCAAGTAATCGTTCCTCCATATTTGCAGGACCTTCACCAGTTTCGATCCAAGAAAGGTGGTTCAATCCAACATTGAAATTCCTGCGCTTCACTATGACTTTGAAATCATACTCTTAAAAAAGGAGAAACAATCTATAGATTCACCCCCCAAACATAGGCTTATTGACCAAGTGCTCCAAAGAAGAATGGTTTGTGTACATCTTAAAGTGTTTTCTTACTAGATAATGCGTGAAACTTTGTAGCGCATAAACCATGGCTAAACCTTCACACTCTGTGGTTGAGTAGTTCATCCTGGCTATAGATAGCTTTTGACTAGTGAAGGAAATTGAGTGATCGATATCTCCTACCCCTGGTTGTGTAAAGATGACTTTAAACACAATGCAAGACAAATCCACATGTACATGAAATTGTTTCTTCGAATCTAGGATTACTTTGGATTCCCTCCATAACCATCTTCTCCTTTAGAGTATCCAATCTCTTCTGACAATCATCATCCTAGAAAAATGTAACATCCTTCCTCAAAAACCTCTCCATGGACATAGTGATCTATGTGTATGCCTTAGTAAACTTCCTATAGTACCTAGTATGGACCAATGTCACACATAGCTGCTTTAAGTTCCTTAGGGGCTCGAGATTGATAGTTATAGCCATATTAGTAGGTTCTACCTTTAATCCATGCTTATAGACAACATGGCCTAACAATATTCGTAAGCTACACAAAAAAATTAATTCCTTCATGTTCAAGGAGATCTAATATTTCCTACATGTCTCCAATATTAGGCATAGACTAGAGACATGCCTTTTGATCAACCCAAAGATTGTACAATCATCGAATTAGACCTCCAAAAACTTATGAATGAATTCCTTAAATGTCATGACAACCACCCTTGAGAAAACCGTAGGATAATTTTTTAGTCTGAAAGGCATGACTGTATACTAAAATGACCCCGATTCTATAGCCAATGTAGTGTTTATTCTATCCTCTGGTGCGATCTTACTTTGGTGTTATCCTGAGAATCTATCTATAATTGAATAGGCTTCCTATCCACCAACATTCTCGGAAAATTCATCTGTAAATGGCGTAGCGAATGAATCATGTAAAACTGTGTCGTTTAACATCCATAGATATAGACAAATCCTAATATCGTCTTTTGTTTTCTTCTTTTGGACCACCATAGGAATCATCCACTCAGATTCTTCTACAAGCTCAATTATTTTGGTCAAGATAATCTTATTGATTTTTTCTCATACCTTTTCTTTGTATTTGGGATTCAACTGATATGAGCTCTACTTAACTAGCTTTTCGTGATATTTAATGTTCGTCTTCATCATTCCAAAATCTTCTACTATCCCCTTTCAGTAAAAGAAAAACTTGGTTGGAAATAAATCATGATATTCATGTAATAATTTAGCTACCTTATCCACTGGATCTTCATTTCAATAATCGCTAACATTCATGATTTTTGGTTATGCTTCTAAACCAATGTTTACCTACTTTGTGCACATCGATTGTGAATATATCAGGGATCTCTGCATTAGGTCCACCGACTTCACCCTATCCCTTTATTCAAGGATATTAATATTTGATGGATTCTCATCAAATTCTTCTGTTGTCACATTGTAACATTGTAAAGGATGTTGTATTTGTGTACTCCAGCTAGGTTTCACCCATGTGATAGGTTCAACAGATGTTTGGAAGACAATTTCTTTCCTTTCTTGAAGTGCCTCATCAATACATTCAAACACATCTTCCAAACTAAACGTCTTTCATCTCATCCCTTTCAGCAATCCAGTGTCGCAAATTTGTTTCTAAATACTAGATCTTGGGATAACATTAGGGTATGACTACAGATAAGCACCCACTCAAGTTGAGGTATCTCACCCCATGCCTTAGTCCATCTTACTAGATGCTTGTGCACATCATCCTTCCCTATATACTTTTGAATGATTCAAGTGTTCACATAGCCAAATCCTAATCACATCATTCTACGATATTCCTTCCAGGTAGCAAAATTATCCCTATGCATACCTCACCATCTTAAAGTCATAGCTATTAATGCTATCTCTACGATTTCGAACCAGTTTTCCTATGGTACATCACTTTCAAAATGGTAAAGAAATATATTGACATCACCTAAGCCATCATAACAGGGTAATTTATGTACCTCAATAATACACTACGTAGCAACTTTGTAAGCGATTACATCTCAACATAGAGACCCCATGCAATGGATTCTACCAGTTTTCTAACTCTTCATCTCAATTAGATTGGCAGTAGTTTTCCTTCTCCTAGTTGATCCTTTCATCCACAATAGGATTGATCCAATCTTCATTTCTCGCAATTATATTATAGGTTTTCTCAATGTTTTCATCTCCATAATAGTCATGGTTTGGTTATGTGTATCATGCACCTTCAACTGGATCCATTGAGACAATTACTTGAAGTTCATTCTTTCCAAATAACATTCTTCCCTTATTTAATTTAATGATTAAATTTATGTCAAATTTCCAATCAATCTCAAGCAATGTTCAATATGGATTACTATCATTAATGATCTCAATAACTTCAAAATCAGCCACTACTCTTACTCCAATATCTATAGTTACTCCATGTAGGTGTCCCATTGGAATTATGTTTTTTTGGTTCACCATGTGTAACTAAATTGGTGACCATTGTAACTTCAGATTTCACATACATTCCCAATTATGCTTCAAAAGTATGTTAGAATCAGTGTCCATGTCTAGGTTACTTGATCCATTTCAAACTCATTTATCTATGTACTCAACCGCATCTCCCTATCGGTTCTCATCTTGCTTTGGTTCACCTTATTGACTATGCATTGTCCTTGTAACCAATTATCCTTGCAGGTGTATTTATCTATTAGTTCTTGTAGTCCCTCTACTGCCTTTTGATCCCGTAATAAATTCATGCAAGTATGCAGAAATAATTTTAGCATGGTAAGATCTCAATCATGTGTTGTAGTGACCTTTTAAGGTTTCTCCTTTTGTGGGACTAGTGGCATCTGATTCTTAGATGTAGGAGAACCTAGAGCCATAAAAATATTTCTTACTTCCATGAATATCTCATTCTCTCTATGCAAATCAAACCCAACATTCTTCTAGATGGCTTTTCAGAACCATGAATTTTATTCTGGTTGTTTTCCTTCAACCTTGTCTTCACTAGTGGTGATGTTTCTTCGTGTGACTATGTTGACATTGGGATCGTATTTGTGTCACTTGGATCTCATCATTTAAATATTTTTTGTCAGTTTTTGGTTCTTCTTCTCCTGAATCTTCACTATTAAGATTTGGAAATTCTCTATAACATGATTGAATTGATGACAATACTAACATGAAGGATGTGCTAGATTCTGACAGTTGTGCATGAAGTTCCCTAGTTCTTTGTACTTCGAACAAATAATTTGCCCCTGACATCTTCCATCTCCTCCTCCTCATCCTCTTTCCCATCCTTTGAATCCTCCATGATTTGTATGTAAGCCTTGGTAATTCTACACATGATTTTGAACCTTCATCCTAAACAACAGAGTTATGTCGATCATTAGTTCATAGCTTCGACAATTCCTCTCGTCATGACCAACTGATTTACAAAATTACAAAAGAGTTTCTTTGGAGATTGTATAAACTTATATAATATGGAACAATTATCTCTTAGATGTTATCTTGATACTTGGGAGTTACTACACTAGATACTTGCACCGATTCTTGATCCAACAAAAGACTTTTTCTTTAGCAGGTTAGGACCTCTCGTAACTACATAATCCCCAAATACAGGGAATTGATCCTTATGGTGACCTTCATCCTTGCAATTTTTGCACCAAACTTCAGAATGTGTCTCTAACTTAACGTAATTTACCTTCTTCAAATGCTATAATTCCATATGAAAGTTTGGTAGCTACACCTAGATCTGCTAAACTCCTACATTTGTATCTTGGATCAATGAGGCTTCTAGCTTCAATACAATTTTCAATGTTTCAGCCTGAGACGCAATATTTTCTTAATAAACTGACAATATTAAATGATTGTTGGCTGAGGGGGCCCTTGCTCAAGTTCAGGGTTAGTTGTGCCAACCAGGGAAACCTTACACTACTGGCCCTTTTGGAAACAACCTATGTAGCGTAGGCTGCAATCTCACCGGAAGTAGTATGGGGGGATGATAGAACCAAGTTTCTACATCATGAGACTAGCGTGATGTCTTTCAGTGCCTCAGATCTACCTTTCTATAGATTTATAGTCTTAGGGCATAGAGCTGCAACTCTAATAGAATAACCTTTATACCTTCAAGAATATCTACGATCAGTCCTTGTGGACCTCAAATACTCAATATGTATACTTACACTCATCAAAGAGTAGTCCTAAATTATTGTTCCTGCAGATTTACTTAAGTTATTAGTAACCATTAGAAAATTCATCAGACTTTTCGCAAAAATACTTAAACATCCATTGCATACATCATTAATACTTATTCAAGAGAATGACACAACATTCAATCAATATTTCATAAAACATAGGAATTCCTCCATGATGTTGTGATCTTCCATCTAGGTTACTACTACAATCCTTAGGCTCGGCACTATATATTCCATCAACATTACTACTTCTTGTCTGTAAATGAGTCAAAAGGGTGTTTTTCCTGTCAATTTCTTACAGGTACTCCTATAGGCCCATAGAACCACTAGTATGTACACATCCCAATAATTCATATTTACATTGCAAATCTTTGTGAGGGAATTTTCTAAGATCTTGTTGAAAACTTGAATAGTGCCATTCAATTTGGGGTGATATGGCATACTCTTCTGATGGTATATATGGAACACTTTTGTTAAAGTTTCAATTGTTTCATTGAGGAAGTGTGACCCTTTCTTACTCATCAAAATATTTTGGCATACAAACCGCGATAGAATAAACTCAAATATGAACTTCGCAACAATGTTTGTGTTGTAATCCTTCATAGGATGTGCCTCGACCCACCTTGTTAAGTAGTCCATCACAGTGATAATATAACGTGTTCCCATATTCTTACCTGGTGGCTGAATAGGTCCAACAAAGTCAACTACCCATTTATCAATTTCTTGTTATGTGACGTATGGATTTAATGGAAGTTCATCCCTTCGCGATGGTCTCTTGGTCCTTTAACAGACATCACATGTACTGCAATATTCCTTGGAATCTTTATGTATTTTATACCACCACAATCCTTCTTGTAGTATCTTATACGTAGTTTCATTTCGTGCATAGTGTCCTCCAATCGCACCACCATGTGCTTTAGCTAGAATACTTTGACTTTCATATTTAGGAACATATCAGCATAGAACTTCATCCAACCCCATCTTATATAATTGTCCTGCAATGGCATAAAAGTATGTAGCACTGAAAACTAATTCCTTCATTCGCTACATCATATAAGCCTTAGGAGCTATTCCAGTAGATAAAAAATTAATAATGTCTACAAAATGTTCATCCACAACCCTGACATTAAAGAATTGCGTGTCAGGTAATTGTTCCTCCATATTTGTAGGACCTTCGCCATTTTCGATCCAAGAAAGGTGGTTCAGTCGAACATTGAAATTATTAGGCTTCACTATGACTTCAAAATCATACTCTTAAAAAAGGAAAAACCATCTATAGGTGCCCCCCCCCCACCCCCCAAACATAGGCTTATTGACCAAGTACTTAAAAGAAGAATGGTTTTTGTACATGTTAAAGTGTCTGGCTAGTAGATAATGCATGAAATTTTGTAGTGCATAAACCATGGCCAATCCTTCACACTCTTTCATTCAGTAGTTCGTCTTGGCTATAGATAGTTTCTGACTCGTGATGAAAATCAGGTGATTGATATCTCCTGCCCTTGGTTATGTAAAAACGACTCCAAACATTATACAAGACACATCCACATGTACATGAAATTGTTTCTTCCAGTCCAGGATGACTAATATTGGCTCTATAACCATCTTCTCCTTTAGAGTATCCAAGCTCTTCTAACAATCATCATCCTAGAAAAACGTAACATCCTTCCTTAACAAACTCCCCATGGGTATAGTGATCTATCCATATGCCTTAGTAAACTTCCTGTAGTACCTAGTATGACCCAATGTCACCGATAGATGCTTTAAGTTCCTAAGGGGCTTGAGATTGATAATTACGACCACCTTAGTAGGTTCTACCTTCAATCCTTTCTTACAGACAACATTTCCTAACAATATTCATAAGCTACAAAATAAAAAATTCCTTCATGTTCAAGGAGATCTAATATTTCCTACATGTCTCCAATATTAGGCGTATACTAGAGACATGCCTTTTGACCAACCCAAAGATTGTCCAGTCATCAAAGTAGACTTCCAAAAACTTATGAATGAATTCATGAAATGTCATTACAACCAACCTTCGAGAAAACTGTAGGACCATTTTTGAGTCTGAAAGGCATGAATATATACTAAAACAACCCCCATTCTATAGCCAATGTAGTTTTTCTTCTATCTTCAGTGTGATCTTAATTTGGTGGTATCCTGAGAATCCATCTATAAATGAATAGGCTTCCTATACACCAACATTCTAGGTAACTTCATCTGTAAATGGTGTAGAGAATGGATCATGTACACCTATGTTGTTTAACTTCCACAGATACACACAAATCCTTATATCACCTTTTGTTCTCTTCTTTTGGACTACCATAGGACTCACCCACTCAAATTCTTCTACAAGTTCAATTATTCTGGTCAAGAGAATCTTATCGATTTTTTATCATACCTTTTATTTGGATTTGGGATTCAACTAATATGGGCTCTGCTTAACTAGCTTCGCATGATATTTAAAGTTCATCTTCATCATTCCCAAATATCCTACTATCCCCTCTAAGTGAAAAACCTTGGTTGGTAATAAATCGTGATATTCATGTAATAATTTAGCTACCTTATCCACTGGAACTTCATTCCAATAATTGCTAATGTTCGTGAATTTTGGTTCTTCTTCTGAACCAATGTTTACCTACTTTGTGCACATTGATTTTGAATATATCATGGATCTCCACATTAGGTCCATGAACTTAACCCTATCCATTTATTTAGGGATATTAATATTTCATGGATCCTCATCAACTTCTTCAGTTGTCACATTGTAACATTCTAAAGAATGTTGTATTTGCATACTCCAGCTAGGTTCGACCCACATGATAGGTTCAATGGGTGTTTGGAAGACAAATGCTTTCATTTCTTGAAGTGCCTCATCAATACATTCAAACACATCTTCCAAACTAAGCATCTTTCATCTCATCCCATTCAACAATCCAGTGTCACAACTTTGTTTCTCAATACCTGTTCTTTGGGATAACATCCAAGGTATGAATATAGATATGCACCCACTAAGGTTGAGGTATCTCATCCCATGCCTTAGTCAATATTACCAAATTCTCATGCAGATCATCCTTCGTTGTATACTTCGTTGTGAGTTGATTGTTTGCATAGCCAAATCCTAATCACATCATTCTATGATATTCCTTCCAGTCAGCAAAATTATCCCTATGCATACCCCACCATATTAAAGGTGTAGCTATTAATGCTATCTCTATGACTTGGAACCAGCGTTCCTATGGTACATCCCTTTCAAAATGGTCAAGAAATATATTTTCATGACCCAAGCCATCATAACAGGGTAATTTACGTACCTCAGTAGATACACTGTGTAGTGGCTTTGTAAGCCAATTACATCTCAACATAGAGAGCTCATGCAATGCATTCTACCAGCTTTCTAACTCTTCAAGTGAATTGGATTGGCAATATTTGTCCTTATCCCAGTTGATCCTTCGATCCATAGCAAGATTGGTCCAATCTTCATTTTTCATAGTTAGCTTATAGGTTTGAGTCATTGTTGTCATCTTCATAATAGTCATGCTTTGGTTCTATGTATCACACACCTTTAGCTGGATCCAATGGGACAACTACCGAAAGTTCATTATTTTCAAATATGATGCTTCTCTTCCTTAATTTAATTATTAAGTTTATGTCAAATTTCCAATCAATCCTGAGCAACAATCAATATGGATTACTGTCATCAGTGATCTCAATAACTTCATAATCAACCACTACTCTTACCCCTTCAATATCTACGGTTACTCCACATAGGTGTCCCATTGGAATTATCTTTTGTTGGTTTGCCATGTGCAACTGAATTGGTGACCATTGTAACTTAGGATTTCCCATACATTCCCAATTCTTCTTCAAAAGTACGTTAGAGTCAAAGTCCATGTCTAGGATTACTTGATCCATTTCAAACTCATTAATCTGTGTAGTCAATTGCATCTCCCTATCGGTTCTCTTGTTTCTTTGGTTCACCTTATTGACTATGCATTGTCCTTGTAACCGACTATCCTTGCAGGTGTATTTATCTATTATCTCTTGCAGTGCATCTACTACCTTATGATCCCATAATAACTTCATGCAGGTATGCAGAAATGATTTTAACATAGTAGGATCTGAATCTTGTCTTGTTGTAACATTTTCAGGTTTCTCCTTTGGTGGGACTAGTGGCATCTGATTCTTAGATGTAGAAGCACCTAGAGCCATAAAAATATATCTTCCTTCCATGAAGATCTCATTTTCTCTGTGTAAATCAAACCCAAAATTCTTCTAGCTAGTTTTTCAGAACCACGAATTTGATTCTAGTTTTTTCCTTCAACCTTGTCTTCAGTAGTGGCTACGCTACTTCGTGTGACTATGTTTACATTGGGATCGTCTTCGTGTCACTCGGATCTCATCGTTTGAATATTTTGTGTCAATTTCTAGTTCTTCTTCTCGAGCATCTTCACTATTAAGATTTTTAAATGCTCTATAACATGATCGAATTGACGACAATACTAACATGAAGGATGTGTTGGACTCTGAAAATCATGCACAAAGTGTCTGGTTCTTTGAACTTGGAACAAATAATCCATCCATGACATTTTCCATCTCCTCCTTCGCTTCCTCTTCCCCATCCTTGGAATCCTCCATGAGTTGTTGGTGAGCCTTGGTCATTATACGTAATATTTTCAACCTTCATCCTAAATAATAGAGTTATGCCCATCATTAGTTCATAGCTTCAACAATTCCTCTCGTCATGACTAACTGATTTACAAAATTAAAAAAGAGTTGCTTTGGAGACTCTATAAACTTCTATAATAGGGAACAATTACCTATCAAATGTTGTCTTGATACTTGTATGTTAATACACCAAGTAAATGCACCGATGCTTGATCATGCAAAAGACTCTCGCTTTAGTGGGTTAGGGCCTCCTGTAGCTCTATAATCCCCAAATACAGGGAATTTATCCTTATGATGACCTTCAGACTTGTAGTTTTTGCACCAAAATTCAAAATGTGTCTCTCACTTAACCCAATTTCCCTTCTTCAGATGCTATAATTCAATATGCCAGGTTGGTAGCTTCACCTATATTTTTTGAACTCCTGCATTCGTATCCTAGATCAGCGAGGCTTCTAGTTTCAATATGATTTTCAATGATTCAACCTAAGACCCAATCTTTTCTTTGGAGAAGGAAAATCTTAAGTGATTTTTGGCTTAGGGGGTCCTAGCTCAGGTTTAAGGTTAGCTCTGCCAACCAGGAAAACCCTACACTAGTGGCCCTTTCAGCAACAATCTGTGTAGCGTAGACTGCAATCTCACCTATAGTAGGATGGGGGGGTGATAGAAACAAGTTTGTACATCCAAAGACTAATGTGATTTCTTTCAGTGCCTTAGATATACCTTCATGCATATCGATACTCTTAGGGTACACTACTACAACTCTATTAAATTAACCTTCTGACCTTCGAGAATATCTATGATCAGCCCTTGTGGACCTATAACAGTCAATTTTTCTACTTACACGCATCAAAGATCAGTCCTAAATTATTGTTCCTGCAAATTTACTTAATTTATTAGTAACCATCAGAAAATTCATCGGACTTTTCACGAAAATACTTAAACATGAATTGCGTACATCATTAATACTTATTCAATAGAATCACGAAACATTAAATCAATATTTCATAAAACACATCATTCATCGAAAGAATATAAGATTAACTGAATTAATAAAAATATGCAAGAATTATTCAAAAACTATCTTTATTGATATTCAAGTCAAGGTTACAGACTCAAAAATTCCCTGTGCAAACAACTACATGTGTCCACACACTCAGTTTTACACTCTAACTAGGCCTCCGTACACTCAGCTACAAAGCCTCTGCTTCCCTATCTAAGTGCAAGAAGTAGAGCCTTGTTGCTCTAGACTTCTTCCCTCAACCTAATTTTCTATATTCTTATTTTTCTTCCTTACCTCTTTCTTTCACTAAGACTCACTATTTATAGACTTTTTCATACAATGCCATGGTCCGTGGACCATCAGTGACTCTCAAAATCGACTCAAACCTTACATAAAATAAGGGGCGAAACCCCTCTGACTCCTATTCATAGACACACTCCACATCCAGAAATCGTAGAGACTTTACATTATTTACACAATGTTAGAGCCTAGATTTGCCTCAGGCTGAAAAGGCAAGGTTCTAGGGCCAACATCAAACCACACTCAGCCTCGTAGCTAGCCCTACAAGGACAGGAGAGGGCTCTCTCCAGGTCAATCTTGGAAGAAGGTAATCAATGAGACTCGAGATGAATAAATTTGCAACTGATCTTAGGCTAGGTATTAAGTGCAAGGGTTTGATTTGATTTTGGGTTTTTAGGGTTTTTTTGAAAAAAATGGAAAAGGCAAATTTGGGCTCAGGAATGAGGCACAGTTTCTACAGAGATTTGATTGGGGCAAGGAAGGAAATAAGTTTGATGCTTTAAAGAAATTTAGGTGGTTAGATCATATAGGTGACGAGCTAAGGAGAGCAAGGGAGTTTCAAGGATTGTCCTTAAACTGAAGAAAACATGAAAATTTAAACAAATTCAAAGGCAAAGCATAACAACTATGGTTCCACAATAATCACTCATTTGTTTCAGATTCAGAAGAAGAAGCATGAATATGATACAAAAAACACTAGTCAAAATTAAAATTACTCAGAGAGGAAACCATCAAAACATAAAGCGACATGGATCCCAAAAAGTGCTGGAAAAGTCTGGTCTTTCCTTTGCCAAAAATGCAGATATATAATGTACACTAGAGTGCCAATCTTTCCAAAAATTCCAACCATGAAAATGACTTAGAAATTACATAATATAGGCAAGAAAACCTATTCCCTTGCCTCTATGGGTCGGGCTCATCATTCTAGGAGTTGTTTCAACCAATTCTAAACAAAGCACTACAATCTAGGTAGTCAAAACAACTTGCCTCTATAAGGTAGGAAACTGATTCATTCATTAAATTTTCACTCTTTGGTGAATGAATCTTCTAGAAAAAGTAACTAAGTGTCAAAATTACATCATGTTCACTCAATTACATCAATAGAAGTCAAAAATTACATTACAAATCAAAACTAGTCAAACTGGCCGAATTTCTGAGCAGAAAGATGAAAAATTGGGCAAAAAATCTATATGCGTCGTGGTAATTTCTATATGCGTTGCACTACTTTTCTGTTGATTTTAAGGTACATTCTGAAGTCAAAATTGAGCTTAGGTTGGCTTTTTGGAAATATCTATCTGTCTACTTTCCATTCCAAGTGGAATTTTCCAATTTGGTGTCCATTCTCCCCTCCAAAAGTGAATTCTCCCAAGATTGCTTCCTCTGTGTCAAAATAGGCGCAGTGAGGTCATTTTTTGCATTTTTTTTTACCTTTTGGGGACCCAGAACTTGCCCAAATTTCTTTTCCAAGTATCAAAATTCACGATTTCCCATGAAAAATCCAAAACTACAAGCCATTCATAATTTGGAGCTCCTAATCTAATGCATCGCGCAAGGTGCACGACGCATATAGGGAAAAATCCTGTTTTTTAGTGCAAAAAATTCCAAAATGTAAAAAATTTCTCCAAATTTCTTGAAATTTGGACTGTAGGTCCCCCATCAAGTTCCATGCTCAACCAAAGAAGCTTTATTCAAGACTTGGAGCCGATCATGTGTTTTGTGCCTCCTCAGTACCCTCCTGGAGAATGCAATTTCAGTTGTAGAGTCGTTGTCTTGGTTATATGACGTATCAGTGCCTGCCTCCATGGTGTTGAAAGTATATGCCAAGTGTATGTTTGGATTGTTGAAAATGAGGAATGAAGGCTTGATGTCTTTGTCTCCAAGTGCCAAATATTCCAAAGGAAAATGAAGAGCTGTGAAGAATATGGAATAGTGGATATAATGGAATGAGGGTAAGGATATGGTTCAATCAATTGAAGTCTGCAATGTGAGGAAAATCACTTGATTGTGTTTTAGGAATGTGAGGTTTGGGGATTTATGTATAGGAATAGGGTTTAGGGTGTGGTACTATTGTATAGGGTTGGGAGATTTTTGTAAGGGCTAGGGTTTTGGAGTTTTGGGATTTGAATGCAATGTAGGATTAATGAGTTTGATGGGGGGGGTAGGAAATGAGGAAAGAAAAGGGAAATGGGCAAGGGGAGAGTCCTTGGTGACCAAGTAATAATTCAATGCCTCACAACAAATTTCCTTTCAATATATTTTAAAGGGAGGGTTTAGATTCTTGTTTCAACGACTATCACCCATAAACCACTCACACTTATCACCAAATTCAAAGCAGCAGCAAGAATGAGGGCCTACCTAGCGAATTCATGCAAGGTATGGGTGAATTGGTGAAATTCCAAGCAGGTTTTAGGGCTTTAGGCTATATGCACTGCACACTCTATATGCGTCGCGCCAATGTAAATTTACACTGGAAATTTTCTCCGTGTGCGCGACGCTCTTTATATGCGCTGCACCTTTTTCTTGGCGACTTTTTGAGGCCTTTCCGGTGTCAAAATTGCATGAATCATGGATGTTAGGAATTAGGGAAAAGTGTAATCTAGGATATTGAGTGAGGGGAAGGGGTCCAAAAGGGAAAAACACAGGTCCAACCTAGAAAATCGCCAGGTTGTAGCAAGAAACTAGGGTTAGCGCGAAAATGAGGAATTTGAGGGATCTCAGTGATGGGAAGTGTTTGATAAGGTAATTTAAGGATAGGGGACGGTGTATGAACATCTGGATACAATTTTTTCTAATGATTTGACCATGCAAGAGAAATTTCCTTCAAAACCCTAGGAGAGGGAAATGAACTTACCTAGGCACAACTGAAGCATGAACAAGGTGTAAAATGACCCAATGGAACCTAACATGATGATTAAAACCCTATGAATGACGATAGACTCAGCTAAATAGTGACATAGAATAACAGTTGGGAAATTTTGAAAGGAGTGAAAGCAAACCCTAGACCTAATGTCTAGTGACCAAATTTTACTTGAAGACTCACAGAAATGACAAAATTTGACCTTGACACTCTGAGACCACTTTGTAAGAGCATATTTGATCACTGGAGGAAGGACAAAAACATTGACACTAACATTGGATCCAATGGGGATGATAACTCTTTGGAGGTGCCAAGAATGGTAGATCTTTGGGAGAGCAGATAGTCCCTTCGTCCATTGGGTAATGGAATCAAAACTCAGGGTAAAATGCATGAATGAAAACCGACACAAACTAACTTAACAACCAGACTGAAAACTTACTAACAAATGACTCATAACTGACCTAAATAAAACAAGAACTTACAAAGCTTATTGAAGGGAAACAATCCATCGAGATTTCAAGTCATGATGACACCACCTGCATACTAATGAAATATGTACAATCATGTGTAATTAGATTTCAAGTGTAACCAATCCAACAAATGGCTAGATACAAAATTTATGCTCTCACTTTTCTCGAGCAGGCGGAACGATGAACCTATAGGAAACTCACAATAACCACTGAAACCAAAGCTTATGACAATGAACCAGGCAATATTTATCTTTTCTAATGCTTGCAGAAGAATTCCAAAGGGATCTTGATAATCCTGAAGCACTATTTTGTCTTGAGATCCAACAACAAATATACAAGTACTCCCTCCATTTTGATCTGAAAGAACAATTGATTTTCGAGGGTTAGGAATGCACAGAGAAGTATGTGCTTCTACCATCTGAGTGTTGGATGTAAATTCCTTGACTGTGAGAAATTTTGACATATTGTCTCTCTCAAGCTTATATTCCTCAACTTCATGGTCTAGTTCATTCTTAAACAAAAAACAATCTTCAAGATTATCAAACATGATATCCTTATCATCTTTGTGAAAGAAAATATTATCTATTTGTTGATCTATAAAACTAATTACAAGACTGTCATAATTTTCAAAAGAGGAAGAAGTTTCACGAACACTTTCTTGACCATGTGTGCACTGCAAATCTGATTTAGCTTGGGCTGTAGCATGACCATTCAAGAGTTGATCTATCTCATCTTCAGACAAATGAGATAATGCTTTTTTTTTTCTTTTGCTCAAGAAAGTCTTGTCTTCTTGAAATAACATTTCAAAACATGGAAAATCTGAATGACAGTCCTGATCTTCTGAAACTTGGAAACATTGTTGATCATCTTCATATGACATGGAAATCAAACTATCCAAATTATGATTTACCATTGAGTTATTGAAAGAATATTTTTCACTTACTTGAACAAAGATCTCATCTTGTTTTTCATGAAATGACTGAATTGCCTCCTCATGAAGGCTTTGGTCAATAACTTTGTCTTCTTCAGACCAGATGATCTCAACAACAGAGCTCTCCTTCATGGGATTCAGCACAAGGTATTCTTGATCATCACTATCTGAATCTAGATCTAAAATAGTTTTCTTTACTTTATCACCTTCTGAAATCGAAACTTGACTTTCCTGCATATCGTCTTCTTCTATGGATAGATCTGAAACAAAACCTTCACTTTCATTATTTTCCATTGTACCAAGATCTTGATCCTGCTACAATGTTTCCTGAACATCTTGATGGGAATCTTCTAAGTTTTCTTTATGCTACTGAAATGGATTTTCATATAGGGCCTCCATGATTTCTACGTCCATCAATTCATTATCCCCATAAAAATTCTCAAGATTTTCAATAAACCTATGAAGATGGCTACAACAGTTCTGAACTAAAATCAAGGATGGATAAGATTCTTTATACATTTCAAAGAACATGTTATGAAAATCCTTTAAATAGTAAATAGAAGAAGATGGCAAACTTTCATACCAAGATCGGGCTTCATCTTCCAGAATAGCCATAAACATCTTCATCAAACAGTCTTCAAGAAAGTCGATATTTAATTTATGCTCATGAATGTGAAATTTCACCAGATGAAAAGCAGCGTAATTACCTTTCACATTTCTAAACATAGGAAAATTCTGAAGCCAATCCACCTTGGGAATTTTATTTCGAAAACTTTGGATTTGATCTCGGCTTCTAGGAGCGTATCTTCTTACAACCCGATTCATCTTGAAAATGTTAAAGCTACTGATCTCACTGCAGCGAAATCACCATGAAGCATTGATCGCTGGATTTTTCAGTGAATGGAGTCACCAAGTGAATGATTTCAGCCTTGCCAGTGTCTGATCATTGTCCACCATCATCCATCAGATCTGAACTTGATACATGTACTGGGGAAATTAACAAGTTATATGTCATGTTTACAAGCTAGACCGGAGATTGACTGAAGTAGTGTTTATCTACTTCCACTAATGCAAATAAAAAGTATTTTGAAGGCTACTTGGATAACTCCAGGCTCTGTCTGTAGCTTATACAACAAATGACATCAACAAGAAAACCATTTTCTTCCCTAGTATGGTCGCCATTATGTTAGAGTCTAGATTTGCCTCAGGTTGAAAAGGCAAGGTTCCATGGCCAACATCAAACCATGCTCAGCCTCGTAGCTAGTCCTATGAGGACAGGAGAGGGCTCTCTCTGGGTCAATCTCGGAAAAAGGTAATCGATGAGGCTCAAGATGACTAAATTTGAAACTGATCTTAGGCTAGGTATTAAGTGCAGGGGTTTGATTTGATTTTGGGTTTTTAGGGTTTTGTTAAAAAAAATGGGAAAGGCAAATTTGGGCTCGGGGATGAGGCACAGTTTCTGCAGGGATCTAAATGGGGCAAGGAAGGAAATCATTTTGATGCTTTAAAGAAACTGAGGTGGGTAGATCAGACAGGTGAGGTTCTAAGGAATGCAAGGGAGTTTCAAAGATTCTCCTTAAACTGAAGAAAACATGAAAATTTAAACAAATTCAAACGCAGAGCATAACAGCTATGGATTCCACCTTAATCCCTCATTTGTTAGTAAGTTTTCAGTCTGGTTGTTAAGTTAGTTTGTGTCGGTTTTCATTCATGCATTTTACCCT
>Ga0115844_100093_pt1 | contig 18698 bp, 3 predicted proteins | sample InSIn1gowninarea_FD_83858 | JGI IMG/M metagenome (GOLD analysis project Ga0115844, IMG submission 83858) | reverse complement strand
AGGAAATTTGGCTTCTAATCCATACACCAACTCATATGGGATGACCCCAATTGATCTCTTAGTTGTTAGTCTATCTGCCCATAAGGCATGTACCAGTTTCTTGTGCCAATTCTTCTTATTTTCTTCCAGCACCTTCTTTATGATGTTTACAAGGCTTTTATTTGATGATTCTGCTAGGCCATTTCCTTGGGGATAGTATGCAGTAGAATGGCCCAAAGTAACATGAAATTTGTGACAGAAATTCACCATTTTCTTAGATCTGAAAGCAGCAGCATTGTCTGTGATTATTTTGTCAGGACACCCAAATCTAGCCAAAATGTTATTCTCTAAAAACTGAATGATTGTGTAATCATTTGCTTGTCTGCATGGAACAGCTTCAATCCACTTAGTAAAGTAGTCTGTAGCTGTCAGAATCCATCTATGTTGGCCTGAAGATGAGGGGTGAATTTCCCCAATGAAATCCAAACCCCATTGTTGAAAAGGTCTTTCTGTTGCAATTGGCCTCAAAGGAAGTGGCAGTAACTTTCTCTTTCCTTCAAACACTTGACATTTATGACAAGAAGTGGTAAATTTCTTGACATCAGAGAAAACAGTGGGCCAGTAGTAACCAGCCCTCAATATCTTATCCACAGTGGACTTCCAATACAAGTGTCCACCACAATCACCTGCATGAAATTCTTTCATAATATTGTCAGTTTCATTTTCAATCAAACAGTTTAATAATATAACTTCATGATTTTTCCAAAATAAATTTCCATCCATTACACAAAATTTTGAAGCTTTCATTTTTAGGAACCTACATTTAGTTCTGGACAATCCTGGGGGAGCACACAGGTTCTGCAATACATAACAGATATCAGAATACCATAGGGATTGTTCAAAGGCTACATTGATCTTTGGAGTCGCCAGCTCCGGTTCATTGTCCAGTTGATTTATGTCCAAAGCTTGGAAATTGGTTTCAGACATTAGTTTTGCCAAACCTTGGCCCTTTATTAATTTTGTAGGTTTTATTTCAATGTCAAATTCTAAGATGTTTGCAATCCACTTCCCTCTTCTGCCCTCTAAATTTTCTTGAGTCAAGATATCCTTGACAATGGCATTTGGTACGTATGCAATGACATGAGAGTATAGGATGTAAATCCTGAAATCTTTGATAGCTTTTACCAAAGCATAAGCTTGTTTCTCCATGATCTGGTATTTGAGTGGTGCATCTCTGAGTGCCCTACTAAAGAAAGCAATTGGTTTTTCAATGCCTTGATCATCTTTCTGTAATAGGACAGCTACAATTGTGTGTTGGGAGGCAAAGGAAAATATAATGAAGTCTCTATCAAATCTAGGACTGGTTAGGACTGGAGTTTGAGTGAGAGCCAATTTGATACCTTCAAAAGCTTGTTTTGCTTCTACTGTCCATTTCACCTTAGAATCCTTTTTTAGCATGTTGTTTAGCAACCTACTCAGTTCTGCTAAGTTTGGGATAAATCTCCTTAAAAAATTGATCTTTCCCAAGAAACCTTGCAATTCTTTGATATTTCTTGGATGGGGCATATCTAAGATGGCTTGTATTCTATCAGGATCAATTCTAATACCATGCTTTGAAATAATATGACCCAATAACTTGCCTTCTTCCAAACCAAACAGGGATTTTTTAGGATTTAAGGAAATTCCATATTTCCTGCAAATTATGAATATTTGCCTCAGATGTTTTAAATGTTCCGGGTCAGATTTTGAAAATGGTGTAAGGTCATCTAGATAGACTACAAGGAAATCATGAATTTCCTTGGCAAAAGCAATGTCCATGGCTCTTTGAAACGTAGCTCCTGCATTTTTTAACCCAAAAGGCATTTTGACATATTTAAAAGTTCCCCATGGGGTTGTGAATGCCGTTTTGTCCTGATCATGAGGGTGAACTAGGATCTGGTTGAAACCTGAGAATCCATCAAGTAGAGAAATTCTTGAAGACCCCACTACTCTTTGTAATATGTGATCCATCTTAGGTAAGGGGTAATTGTCTTTTAGGGACACTTGATTCAAGTTCCTTAGATCAACACAAAGCATTATTTCACCAGTTTTCTTTCTTGTAGGTACCAAGTTTGAAATCCAATCAGAAAACCTGATTGGTGCTATTATTCCTGCTTTGAACATTTTTTGTACCTCTTTCTCCATTGCTGGGAGAAGCATAGGGTTGATTCTCCTCAATTTTTGTTTAAAGGGTTTTTGGCCTGGCTTGAGGGGGATAGTGTGTTGAATGATAGAGGTGTCATATGATTTCAAATCCTCATAGCCCCAGGCAAAAACATCTTGAAATTCTTTGAATAGGTCAACATACTTGGGTTTCTGGTCAACAGGCAAAGATGCAGACAGTTTTATTATCTTGGGTTGTTCAGCAGTTCCAATGTTACACTCTTCTATGGCAGCATTCAGAGGCTGCATTTTTGGTTTTCTAGAGATATCATTCGAATCAAAGATGTCTTCCAATGGAGTTAGGCCTCTTGGCAGAAAATTGTCTTTCAGGTTTATGATTTCATCCTCTACATCTGCTATCTCTTCATGACTGATTTTTTGGATTACTTGCATGTTATCTTTGTTAAAGATTGTTGGACAAAGGATTTTGTTGGCTGTTCTAGGTGACATTGGCTGAGTATTTTCTTCTTTGAGTATTTGTGATTGACTTGCTTCATCAATGTCAATATTTAGCCCTACAAATTCATGTTGCAAAGTTAAAAAGTTATTTATTTGTATGTCATCTTCAAACACTTGCCAATCTATTACATTGTTTGGTATAGAGGGCCTGTGTTTTATTTCCGCTGTAAAACGATGCTTGGGACCAAAAGGTAGTTTGCAGGAACTAGCAAATGTGGCCAAACTGTGGGCATGGAGATTCTGGGTTCTAGAAATTTTTGAGATTTGGAATTCAGTAAAGGAATTTAATATTTCAGCAACAGCAGATCTATAAGATCTTAGTCTTTTGTCATTTGTGACAAAGTTCCCCTTTACTTGTTGAATAATTAGATCAGAATCTCCCATGATTGAAATCTTAGTGACTTGTAAGGATTTCACCAGTTTGAGACCTAACAAGAGGGCTTCATATTCTACCATGTTATTGGTGCATCTGAAATTCAATCTATAGGCTCTACCTTCTGCATAACTGTCTTGCTTGTTGTAAATCCAAACTCCAGCTCCTGCCCCTAGTTTATTAACAGATCCATCAAATTCAACAAACCATAGGAGTTCTTGTTTCAAGGGAGGGTCAATATTTACTTTGTAAGCAAAATTTGTTAGTTGAAGTTGTGGTTTTTTATTTGGTTTGTTCTTTGTGACAGTCTTCTCACTTGATTGGATAAGTTTGATTTTTTGGGCAGCTTGTTCATTTTGGTCTTCAGCTTGTTTGATTTCCCTGGTTTCATCCTCATTTATGTGACCTGAATTATCATTGAAGAGGATATATGAATCTATGTCGGAATGTACAGCATATATAGGAAAATTTTGAGGTTTTTCTTCACTGCTGACCATGTATTTCATGAGTGTTTCCCTGTATAGCCTTTTTGGTTGCCCAAAAACAGAGATTGTTGCATAGGACATATCTAATTGGAGGGAACCTTGAAGTTTAGCACCCCATGATCTTGATAACAACATTCCGTATTTTGGTGGAATATCTGCAACCACCACATCCATTAAAATAGTCTTGTTTGGGTACTGAACAAGGGAAACACATAAATCCTTAATCAAACCTAAACACTTAACTTGACTGGAGTCAAATGAGAATAGATCCTTGTATGGCCTTGTTATGTCTAAATTCAGTCTCTCCATCACAGATTTGGGCATAAGATTGTGGGATGCCCCAGAATCAAACATAGCATTGTGTAGTATATTGTTATGGATATGCAGGCTGACATAGAAAGGTAAGACCCCAGCACTTGCTGTTTTACCATCAACCTCAGGGCCAAAAAGTAATTCTGGGGTATCATCCAACACATTAACGTCATCCTTATTGTTTGTCAATTGAAGGGACTTTTTGATTTGTTGTTTGTAAATGTGATGTTTGGCTAATTCAATAAGAGGTATTGCTATTTTCAATTTACCAATTTCAGACTCAAGGTCAAAAGGTTTTTCAGTTTGAATTTTAACATTCTGGTTGACCACCTTTTCTTTATAAAGTGACCCTTTAGAGGGTTCCTCTTGGTTCTCTGTATGATCTTGGAGTTTGTCCTTTTTACCCATCTTTAGAGGAGGAATACTTGAATGGGCAAGTAAAGGGGGTGCAAGTGGCTGTTGTTGATCTGGGGCATATGTTTCAGTGATATCCTCAATTGTAACTTCCTTAGTGATAGGATCAGATTTGTCTTTAGACTCTAAAATGGTAGCTTTTTTAGATTGCTGGTCGTCCTTTGTTTTTTCAGGCTGTGGGACGTTTATAGTTCTACTTCTTAATTTGTACTGTTTATGAACTTCAAAAACAGCTGTATCATATCCTTGTTTGAAGTCAAAAGATTCACCTGATTTTGTTTGAAATTGTTTCACTTCTTCATCTTCCTGGTCTTCCTGACTCAGAAAAACTTGTTGTTCATTGTTCAAACCCATCAAATTGATGTGTGTGTCATCTGTTTGTTCATTAGCAGTAGATGTTTCAGCATAGTTCAAGTTTTATAAGAAAAGTTAAAGAAAGCTTTTGATAAAAGGACTAAGGCAGAAGATTTCAACATTGGTGACAAAGTCCTCAAGTGGGATTCAAGAAGGGAAGATAAAGGAAAACATGGAAAATTTGATTCCCTTTGGAGAGGACCATTCGCTATCCAAGCAGTGCAAGGAAACAATACATACTTCCTTAAAAGTCTTAATGAAGCTGATTTGGATGAAGGTCCTGTTAATGGCAGGATGCTGAAGCACTACTTTGATTACTACCCATGAGGGTAGCCTGTTTTCCCTTGTACATGTTCAACTGTATATATTACTTTCTATATGCATGTAAAAATGCATTTTACCAAGTTTTGTAAATTATCAGCAGAAAGCAAATAAATTCATAGATCTACCAAAATGGGAGGAGTACAATTTTGGCATTTCAAAGCAGCATACTTCAAGATTTGATAAAAGAATTTAAAGGCCAAGGCATTCTGACCTGCTGTTCTTGGTCTTTCAAATGGAAAAACCATCCCCATGTGGAGCCACTGTTAGCTACCTATACCAATAGGTTTCATATTTCATGATTAGCAAATTCAAATGCCAAATATGCTCTGCTTTGATGATGCAAAGATCCCATATTTCCAAAAGTAGACAAGGGGTGTACATAGTTTCATGCTTACTAAATTTTGATGGATGGTCCAACAGCCTAATCTGGATCATGCCATGTTTCAATTTTTGTTGTAGATAGAGAATGGGGTCTGTCCAAACTGTTTAATCTTGGGAGACCAATAGTTTAGGTAGAGAACTAAGGTTCCCAACTGCCTAATCTGGGACCTTGGAAGCAATAAGGATAGTTCTAGATAGAAAATCAAGAGAAAAAGCCAATAGAAAAGAAAAAGCACATCAGGGTTTGCAAGTCCAAGTGCACCCTCCATGAAGAAACACAAAATGCTAGAAAAATAGATGGGTAGGCAGATGGAGTTGCAGAAATGTTATTCCTTTCAAAGGAGTTCTGTTGATCTAATACAAAGGAAACATCACTGGATAAAGAAGGTCCTTTCTCCATCATGTTGCAGCAAAGCAAAGGAGCATGACTAACTTCCTTTTCCACTCTTTCACATTCATTACTAACATCCCCTCATCAATTGTGTTCATGAAAGAATTTGAGGTATTATATTGGTTCTTATTCCTTTAAAAGCCACATTTCCTATCCATAATTCTTTTCATTTTTATCTACTCCCTAAGCTAAGTTATTTTCAATAAACTTAGTGATATCACCCCCATTCATCTTTTCCACTCATATTAACCCCTAACACTTATTATCTAATTCCCCTATATTACCCTTCCCCTACTATTATAACACCATGGTGTATAAACCCCAAACATTGTATAAATATCCCTCCCCTTGGCATTATAGCCATATGTTCACTATTGGGAATTAATTTGACAGCTGGTCAAGTTAATAACCCTAAGTCTTACCCCTCTTTCCCCTCTTATTCCTAACTTGCACTAAAAACCCCTTCATTTCACCGAAATCCTCGAAATCATTTAAAAGAAAAACCCAAAAAACCTTTGAAATCCACCAATACCCCTTTACCGCTTTATTCTGGTTAAAAACATTGTATAAAACCCAAAAAACCTTTGAGCCGCGCAATTGCCGCATTTCACATTGCAAACCCACTTTTTTCACATTTCTAAAGGTTCAGCGTAATGCGCAACTTTGGCCAAAAACACATGGAAAACCTTCCAAAACCGCCCGAAGTCCTGAGGGTCCCGCCGGGCGCTGTTTTCAAAAGAATTATTATTTTATTCCGCCCTCCGCCCGTATCGTCCGCACACATCAACTCTCCGTCGACCGTCCGATCGGGCTCTATCCATCCAACGGCTCTCGTGGATATCGGACCGGCCCCGACGTTCGACAGATACCGTCCGATATCTGTCAGAGCATGACGTCAGGCCTCCGCCACGTGCCCTCCCCACAATGCATCGGAGGTACTACTGACAATACCACCTCCGTATCAAAAGCGGTGCGATACGAGACCGCTTACCACTTCCGGTTTCAATAAACCCGCCTGCCAGCGTCACTGCTACGTCATCGCCCCGTCAGCGCCCCCGTCCGCCAGGGCGCTGACTTGCCTGCCACCTCATCATCCCCGTGGACCAGTCGCAAGCCGCCATGTCACCCGATGACGTCATGCTGACGTCATCCGACCTTGACCCCACCTGATGACGTCATGCTGACGTCATCCGAAAAGCGCGCCAAAAAGCCAAATTGTCCATATTTTTGCCAAAATTTCGCGTTTTTCTCACTTTTTGCCAAAAAACTATTCTGCGCTCTACATGCATTTTACGATCATTCAGCCACCAACCTGCAGAATTCAAACCAGAGACAGTGGGTGCCCTGAACGCATTTCCAATTGCCATTATCGACAGGAGTTACCAGGTATTTATCCGTAGTTCCCCTCTGAGTTTATTTCGTCTCTGTAATTCACCAAAAAACAAGAAAAGAGAGGGGAAATGCACTGTAATCGCCCATAAATCCTCCATAAGTGCCTTTATTCTCCAAAGGAAAAGAGTGAATTCATCCACAAAGGCCCTGGTCAAGCCAAAATTCCATAATTCCCCAGTTTGTTTGCGCATTCGCAAACTAAGAAACTCTGTGCCGAATTTACCTAGAAACGCCTCCTAACTCCCGGTGTTTGCTCACTAAATCCCCCTCAGGGTATTTTTGACTCATCTATCCCCTAATCTGCCCTCTTTGCACTACCTAATTCGCCTTGTTATTGAGCAATTCACTGCTCTGTATCGCTGTGACCGCCAAAACCCTGTCAAATCATAAGTCTAAGTATCAAAACCATGGACCCTCCAGTAGCTCCAATAGCTTTGAATGTAGCTCCCCTAAATGCCCCTCAAAGAGAATTGGAGTGGAAACCCTTAGCAGACCTAGATTATCAAATAACAGAGGAAAACCTGATGTCCAGCAAGCACCACATTCACTTGCTGAATGAGTTGAAGATCAAATATGAGAGTGGGACAGATATATTGGGCATTTGGGACTCTTCCCTTCCAATCTTCAAGCTCCCACAGGTTAGATAGTTCCCTGATCTCATTCACCTGTGTGCTATATGTTATGATGCCACTCAGAGGGCTGTGCTAGACCCTTCAGGCTCAGCTGTTTTCTATGTCACCCCTGAAGCCATCAGAGAAATGCTGCAATTTAAAACAAAGAAGAAATTAGTTCCTTTGTCACTCATTGACCTGATAAAGCAAGGAGCCAAATTGACAGATGCTCAGGTCACCAAGCTGAATCAATTGTACATCAGCTCTGACACTATGAGATACCCTCCTATTCATAATGTATACCTCAATCAATTGGGCAGAGACCTAGCAGATATGATCAGTCCCATCCTGGGCTATAACTCAGTTGAGTTTGTGGATGAAACTGTGATATTGATGATGCTCATGTTTTCCCTTGACAAAACACCTATCTGCTATGACTATGCCACTTACATATCTGATAAAATCCATGATCAGCTGATGAACCTGGCAAGGGAAAGGATGTTTAGATACACCTCTTATATTTACCACCTGATCCTGTACTATCAGCATGAAAAGTTCTCATTCCCTATGAGAAGAATGGATGCACAGGGAAAGGTAAGGTCAGTGGTCTATTGGTCCCCTGTTTTCCATAGCAGACCTGATACCCCATACACTTACTGTGAATTCATTGACCTTTTCATCCACCCAGCCATGTCTATGCTCATGAGTTCACCCCCTCCAAGACTAACAGAGGAGATGCAGAGGATTCTTCACCTTTCCAAAGCATATTCCATTGGAGATTGGTATTTATACCAAAATCACACAGTTATCAGGATCTATGGATGTGAGCTGCCTCCTTACAGATTACCAAAGTATGTACCCATGAGACTTTTTGCTTTAGAATACTTCAGACAGTTTGGGAATGCTGATGTGCTGCATTTCTGAGGTAAAGGTAAGAAAGCACAACTCAAAGTAAGAAACCAGCTAGGCCACTTTATCTATAACAAGAGGGAGGAAGGGTGGCAAGAAGCAGACAGAATGCTAGAGTCCCTTGGCCTAGAAACCAGTTTCCTATGGACACCTTATGACCCTAACCATTTCATATCTCTGAGGAGGGTCAGATATAGATTGTCTAGCTATAATCATGAAAGAATTCCTCACATAGAACAATATGCCAATCTATCAGAGTGGCAAGAAGGCACTTTGGAGGAACCTATTACTCAAGAAGAACTAGCTCTAAAAGGAAAAAGAGACCTATTGAAGATAGCTGACTTAGAGCTTTGTACACAGGTTTACTCATTTCCAGGCACATAAGTACAAGCAGCTGCCTCATCTTCAAAGACAAATCAGCAAACAATTCAGACTGCTGGGCAAACTTCCAGCAAAGGCAAAGAAAAGGAGATGGAAGAGCAACAAGTACATCAGCAAGTTCAGCATGAGGAGGTACAGCAGCAACAACAACAGGTACAACAGCAAAAAGAGGAGCAGCAGGGGAAAAAGCAACCACTACAGCAAGAAAAGGCATCTGAGGCCCAAGTTTCGACTGAGCAACAGACTCAAAGCACAGTGCCTCCAAGGCCCGAAACAACAGTGGAGGCCTCAGTCCTCCAAACTCCACAAAAAGAAGACATAAGCAGAAAAAGGGACAGAGAGACTCCCCTCACCACATCAGCAAGTCAAGGAGAGAAAAGACAGAGATTAAATCCTCTCTCTGAGGAAGAAATACCTCTTGGGCATTCTTTGGGCATAGGTACAGCTAGTAGAGAAACAACCGCAAGTTCCTTTCAGCAGGAACAAGAGAGGACACTGGGAGGTGAAATCAGCTCCTCAAGCCATCAAAGACAAGCTGAGACAGGCATCAAACAACAGTTCATTGATATAAAGAAAAGGAATGAGCCCATAAGGATACAACTATACAATCATTTGTTGAAAATGGCTCCCACTAACCAACAAAGACTGATGTCTGCATATGATGTTCAGGAGGGCAAAATGATCATGAGCCACTTTATGCCAGCTGTGATGCAGCCACAGTCAGCTGCAGATTATGTCAGGACTAACCTTGAGGTCCTTGCCAAGGAGATCCACCCAATGGATCAAATTGAATTACATAAGCAAACAGGTGAGATGGTGTATGCCTCCTTGGCAGACAAAACATTAGTGAACTACAGGCTAGAAAATAGCCTAAATAACACAACTGCCCAACTTGAGTTGGAGAGAGCATCCTCTCAAGCAAAGGACAACAGAATCAAAGCTCTGGAGGACATCATAATAGAGCTTGGGCATGATCCCCAGGACATGAAGGCTGTGCAAGCATTATTGAAATTAAGAGATGCAGACATGGCAGCATTGAGAAAAATGGTCAAGATCCCAGCAACTCTTCATCCTCAAACAGAATAGGTTGCCCAACTAAGGCATGACAAGGATGCATCAGCTATGCTTGTAACATTATACCGACAGCTGATCCAAACACAAGAAAAGCTGGGTGATTCAGAAGCAGCATTGTAGGCTGCATTGCAGCAAAAAGAAGGAGGTCAAACATCTCAGCCTCCTCCAGAAATAATTAATCTTGATAAACCTCCTCAAGCCACTGATCCTCCCACACAACAAGCAGAACGAGCAGCACCCTCTACATCAGCAACAGAGCCACCAACAGAGGAGGCTCCAAGCCTTGATATGCAGAAAATGAAGAGAGAGATCGAACTGCTAGAAGCCCAAATGGCAGAGCTAAATCAAACGAAGGAAAAATTGGCCACAGTCAATGAAAGATATGACAAATCCAAGCAAAGTGTAGCTGAGAAAGGAAGAGAAATAAAGGCCCTAAAGGAGAGGATAAAAGAGTTAGAGAATGAGCTCACACTTGACAAAGTGACTGCTGAGCTCAAAAGGGTTATATGGCTCAATATAGGACAATCAATAACAGATCAGTGGCACTACATTGAGACCATGTATGAGCATATGGATCTCATAGCAAAAGCACACAGAGAGATCCAAAGAGCAAGGGCATCTTTAGGCAATATGCCTGAGGTTGCCAATAGAATGATCAATGTGCTTAATAACAGAACCAGCTCTCAACTGGCCACCATGGGAATTGCCAACAGGACTGAGACCATCGTGATAATTAAAAGGGTCCTAACCCTAAGAAGCTTAGTGCAGACATTAGACAGAAGGACCCAGGACATGCAAACAGAGGTGAGCAAATTCATGGATAAATTCTTAATACTACACAACAGAGGTCTTCCTGGCTTGCTGAACAGTGCAGGGAGGCTACTGTCACATGAAAATTATGCTAAGAGGGTCAATACATTTGCCACAAATCAGATTGCAGAGAGACCCAGTACCTCAGAGGACACAGGGCCAGCATCAGGACAGAATCTGTTTAACAGGGTAGAAAGTTTGTTTTTTATTATGAATGAGATCAATCACCTGTTTGATGTGCCTCCCAATTTCCATAAATACTCTGAAGCAGATGAAACTCTTGATGCAATTCTAAGGCACCAATTACCTACACAGGAAATTTGGGCCAGGTTGATTCAGCTGATATTATAGATCAGAGACCAAAATTTTGTGTTTCATTTGTTATTTGATATAAATCATCATACACAGGAAATGTCTGATAAAGTGATCAAACGTGGAAAAGGGAAGAGCTGAGCCAGCTCAGCAAAAGTGCTCCAACCATCAAGGCAAAAGCAACAGTCAACAGATCACCGGGACGGGTAGCTACAGCACGACAGCCATAAAGACACATCATCCAGCATTAAAAAGAACGTTCCAACCGACTCAGTGCTCTCCAAAGGTCAAAGGGTCTTCTGACAGAATTAAAGAGCATTTAGTTTGTATTCAGAGCTATAATAACTTTCTTACCTACTATCTTGAAAAGTTGGTGAATGTATTCATGTCTCGTATGACTCAACGCTTCAGATATTTTGGATAAGCGCTGGTATATATTGCCCCTCGCGGGAAAAAGAAAAGGTTGTTGTTGATTTCGATTCTAGAGTTTCTTTGCTGTAATTTATCAGAGAAGTAATACAAAGAGCTAGTGGAATTTCTAAACTTCTGCGTTGGTTGAAGCATTGTGATGTGTGGGTGAATGTTACAGGATTCCTGCATATATCTTGGCACAATAAGTTTTCCTAAACTCTTCGTTATGTGTTTGTTGTATTTCGTATCACTTTCATGTTTCTGTGCTCTCCATTTAATAGAAAATGAAAAAGAATAGTTACAGGATTTAATAACAGATTACCCTGAACTCAATCTTTGCTATTATTAATGTTTTCTTCACTTATGGTTATAAGGTGTAATTCTTAAATGCTGCATCTTCATTCCAAGCCTTTCATGGATATTCTTGTTCAGGAATTCAAGTTTGCTCCTGTGCAGGACATCTCTTTCTTTTCAAGCTAACTCAGTAGAGAATCCTTAATTGCTCTTCACTGGTTAAAGCCCATCAATCACCATTATTTCTAGTTTGTTCCATGATGTATCTAAATGGCCCTGTGATTTCAGCCCATCATCCCAATGTTCCAAACAACCTTTAGCCACAGACTCCATAGCCCAATGGACTAGAACTATCTGAAGATTTACAACATAAGAAACAGAAAGTTATCCCTCAACCAAAACATAAACCATACCCTGAACTCATAACTAGCCTAAAATCATCTTAAAACAAAGATAAATCATAAAGAGAGAGCCCTCTCTGGTCACAGTTTGGCTACGAACTGTAACCCAAAGATTGGTTAGTGGTTACCCCGGCCGTATTCCCTTGGGAGTCAAAGGGAACAACCTGGGTGTTAACAGAGAGGTGGATGATGAACAAGGGGAAGTAGGGGTTGAGTGAAACAAAACTTTAACAAGGGTTGAAAAACAGCTAGGCTGAACTGTTTCAAGACTAGAAGCAGTAAAGTCTTCTTGTTTTTTCTTGCTAAGGTTTCTAGGGATCAAATTGGGATTTTCAAAAACAGCTGGAGGATGTGGATCTAGATTTGATCTTGTATAACGTGAATTCTTCTTGGGAGCCAGCTTCAGCTTGTTTTTTGGGGATTTTTCAAGAATATAAGGGTTAGAAAGAAACTTTTAAAGGTCATATTCTTCCTCAAAGGATGTCCCCAATGGAGTCGCCATTATGTTAACACTCAGGTTGTCCCTTGGATCCTTAAGGGATACGACCGAGGTAACCACAGACCAATCTTTGGACTGCAGGTGCTAGCCCTCCTGCAATCAGAGAGGGCTCTCTCTTAATGATTTAACTTTGTTGATGATGATTTTAGGCTAGTTATTGGGTTCAAGGGGTTTTGTTTGTGTTTTGGTGGGAAGGTGGGAAGGAGGATGCTTTCAAGTAGAGAGGCAATGCATAGTGTGGTAAGTTTCAAACCATTGGGCATGGAGTCATGGAGTAGGACTGCTGGTGCGTTTTCTTGGTCACAAGAGGAATGAGGAGTAAGATAGCTACTCATGAAACAACATTCAAACTAAATGGAGATGGATTGAATGCTAAGGAATGAGAGGCAATAGAGAATCTCTCAATCAAGTTAGCAGAGGGAAGATGGACGAGCCCTATCTAGGAGAAGCTAAGAATTCCTAGATAACAGTCAGACATATGTGAATTAGAGCAAATATGAGCCATAAGGAATCCATATTTATGCCTAAATCAAGGGTAAAACATTAAGAAGCCACAGAAACTGAGCATAGAGTGCAGCTAGGCAAATTCTAAACCAGTCTTTCGTTTTGTGACTTGAGCATATAGGAAATTGAAATAATAGAGGTAAGAAACACTTATTGATTCATATAGCAGCACAAGAATTCCATCATTCACTCTTCAGAACCATTAACAACACATCAATAGTCCATTCTCCAAGCTTTCAACAATCTTTGATTAAGTAAAACATATCAGTTATAGAGTGAGTCTCTTCTCAAGTAAGTTCGTCAACCAACCAACAAAAACCAACCCTTCAACAATGAATTAGTGTCGATTATATAGAGAAAGATATCAAAAAATATCTATTACAGCTGACCTAAAACAGGTCTGCGAGAAAATAAGTTCTTTTAACCTAAACTTGTGCTGAAATTAAATGCAAGAAAGTAACTTTTGAGCTGCGCCAGGGCAGCTGCATCAAAATGAGTTAATTATGTCGTCCATGGTGGCTCAATGCAGTGCTTCTGCAATAACTATGCGTTGGGCTTTGATCCACTCATCTCATGTGGCTTTAATGTGTGTTAATCACTGATTTGAGAGCCTTAAATGGCTTAGAGCTTCTCTGTTGACTTCGCTCGGGGGCTCTTTAATGTTCGTCTGCTTCGAGCCACTGAAAAAATATTCACTGATACACTTTGCCGCATCTTGATACTCTTTGACATGAAATTGAGATTTATCTGTCCTCTGATATTCTTTAATTTATAAGTCGCTCATCATCGTCCCTTTTCGGGAAAAAATCCTGCTGAAACTGCGCTAGACTGAAGGCTGGCTCTCGAGCTTTCCATTTTGACCATTTTTTCTTAGCGATGCGCAATTAGTGCTAGGCTTTTGAGCTTCCTAAGCAACGATTTGGCCTTTCGCGCCTTTTCCGGTGGTGACGTCAGCATGATGTCAGTATGTGGGACCCAGTACGGTGGATGACGTGGCAGGGTGATCTGGCGCTTACGTCACGCAAGGGGGCGGTAACTGGTTTTATTGCACCATCTTCTGTGCATAGGCAGTTTGGGAGGAGGGGGCTCCGCCACAATCGAGAGGGTGACGCGTGGCTAGAGTGTGATGGGAAAACTGTCCATCTCCTGGAAGCTAACCATCGACAGGTTCAGAGGGGAAAAGACTCGCCCACCGTAGATCTGGGGCACGGGCAATCGGACGGCTGGCGGAATAGATAAGGCAGCGGAGGGATAAGGGACGGGGCCCGTGGCACACTTTTTATTAATTATTTAATCCAGCAGGGGGGAAACTTTAGGAAAGTGGGTTTATGGGATTATGAGCAAGCGGGGCAAATATTTACATGTAAAACTTTAGGATAAGGGCGAAACATGGGTGCTGTAGGGTTAGGGTTAAGGGGGAATGGTTATTAGTCTGACCAGATGTCAGACTAACTCTAGTTAGGACACGAATGGGTTAGTAGGAGCCCCAGATGGACTACTGCTTCCCGGACTTTGATAAATATGGCTATAGTGCCAAGGGGAGGATTATTTAATATTTTTGGGATTTTATATAGTTTTTGCATAATAGGGGATAAGGAAATGGTTTTAGGAGTTAGATAATAGAGTTAGGAGTTAATATGAATTTGTGAGGTGAAGTGTAGGGGAGAAGTTAAGCTTTGTGAACTGAAACCTTGACACAGAAAGTGAATGGACTACGGAAAAATGACTTTTACACAAGAATGTGGCTTCTCTTGACTGAAAAAAGTCAAAGCCTGACTTAGTATTTTTACAACAAATGAAGTGATAATAGGACTGGTTGGGCAGATCCCAAGGTCCTCAAGGGGATGTTAGTGAGTGATTTGGGAAATAAGAAGAAGGGGGAGTTAGACATGCCTTGCTTGATCTAATCGAACTGAAAAAGTGCCTCATAACTATGATCTGAATAAATATAACACTTGAAAACATGAAATGGATCACATAGCTTGATTCTACAACCACAAAACTACTTACCCAGCCTACTTACCTAGCATTTTTTCTTTTTTCTGGTTTGGGTGCACTTGAACTAGTAAACCCAGCGTTTCAACTTTTTCTTTTTACTATCCTCCTATCTACATCTACACTTATTTCATCCAAGGGCTCAGAATAAGCTGTTGAGCACCCTTGCTTCTCTACCTATCTACAAATCTGCCAAGATTAAGCTATTTGGACAGATCATGATTCTCTATATTCTACAATAGGAAATTGAAACCTAGGGAGACCAAGATTAAGCTGTTTGGCCTTCCCTTTAACTGAAAATTCTTCAAAAATGGATAACTTATCAAAATTGGAATACAGCAGTGGCATTTAGACTAGCACACTTTGATGGCCTCCTCTTTGGCCTTTTCTGGAAATATGGAGCGTTGCAGCATACAAAGAATGACATATTTGGCATGTAGAAATGTCATTCATGAAATATGAACACCTGTTCCAACAAGGGGCTAACAGTATGAATGTGTGATTACTTAGAAATCACTAACAGTGCTCTAATTTCCTTCATGCATTCATAAACTGTGTTGGTCCTTTGTATTTCTGGTGTTTTCTACATGCATTGAGTTCTAAATGCCATGACTTCTATGTAGAGCAAACCTTACTGTCAATACTGAAGCATATCTGACTCCATAAGCCCAATGGATACTTTCTAATTGTATTTGCACCAGTCACATTTTTATCTTTGTTTCACAAGAGTTAGCCATCTTAATCATAATAAAAAATCATTAATCTTTTGAGAGAGCCCTCTCAGGTTGGGGAGGCTAAGCCTTAGCCTAAAGTAGGTTTGAAATAGTTACTAAGGCCTTCCTGGTCAGCAGCCTTCTAGGGTCTGATTTTGAGATAACACTTTCAACAAAAAGTATGAAACCTCTTTATTTTCTGAATTGAAAGAAATGAAACCATAAAAATACCATTGAAAGTAAATAGAAATAAATTATACTTTCAAAAAAATGTATAAAACCTCTTTATTTTGTGCATTGAAAGAAATGAAATAGTTAGAATGCCATCATAGGTAAACAAAAATCGATTATACTTTCAACAAAAAGTATGAAACCTATTTATTTTCTGCATTGAAAGAAATGAAACCTTAAAATACCATCAAAAGTAAATAGAAATGTGTAACTAATTGTTATAGATATTTTTGGGCCCTACAACCCCAAGCAGTAAATATCCATAAACTAAGGGCTCCTAAGTCCCTAAAAGTGTTGTTTCAACCCCTAAAGGAACAAGGTCAAATGATTACAGTTTCTCCCAAAAGTTCTCCATGAAAAACTGCTCAGAATGGGTCAATTTAAGATCAGTGAACTTACTCCATGGTCAAGGTGCGCTTAAGCCCACCTAAATACACTATGGGGGTGCGCTTAAGTGCAAAAATCCCTTCTGTGGGGTGCGCTTATCGGGAAAGAGACAAATGGCAGTGTCATCTTACAAGGTGGAAAGGCATGGAATCTTCCATAACTCTCTCCTGTGACACTTGTCTCTCTGAATTCAACCAAGGATGAGTAAGAGATGCTCAATCTCCAAGTGGAAGCAAGGACTATCAGTGGGGGGACACTAATATAAAACAAAGAGCTGACTCATACCCCTGACAAGATGGCTATATATGGATCCCTCATCCAAGAGATCCAAAGGTTGGAATTGGGCATATTGTAAGGAATTGATGTTAGTTTCTTGAGGGGATATCAGTGCATGTTGGGTGATCTAAGCTTTTGTATGAGGTGAAAAGAGAACTTTTCTTGTCAAGAGGATGATGCTGGGTCGGAACAGCTGGTTGTAACTCTCTTGACTTCACTCTGATTATCAATAAAGCTATTCTTGTTTCCTTCCATATCTTTGTGTAATCCGTGTTTATGCATTTGTATGGTTAATCTATACTGACCCTAGATTATTTATATTAGTAGATCCGTGTTCTTGCATAGTCTTGTGTTGCTGTGATCCTGCAGGTGTTCCTTGAAGCTGGGCATACGAGAGGACAAGCATCGAAAGGCTGTGAGAAGGAGGAAGAATGAAACAAGGAGCCAAGCGAAAGACAAAGGTTGGCCTCCTTACTCTTCTCCCATCTATCTATTATAAAAGGAATCAAAGTAGACTTTCTTCTGTTGTTTCTAAGGCAGCTACCATACCTTAGTGGGATAGAGAAGTTCTATATAGACACTAATCCCTGTAACAAAATGGCAACTCCGCTGGGGAGGGAATAGGTTGTTTGTTCATTTGTAATTGTTTGCTTTATAAACACATAGACGGAGCCTGAAGATCAGCCAGCTAGCCTTCGAACTGCATTCATTATACGAATGCAAAGTAGATCAAAGCTGCTTCAGTCAATCTCCGAGTTGTTTATAATTTGAACATTCCATCTACAAACTCTCTATGTGTTCTTTGTGGTAGCCTTAGTAGCCTCATTTAGATCTACCCCTGATTATCAAGTTACTGATCATCTCTTTCACGGCCAAAAACCTTGAACTGAACTGCAAATTGTGACCCGAAGCCTGTTCAAAGTCTCATCTCTGGACCAGCGCACCCTCTGAACTGTGAACCTGCACTTAAGCACACCTCCTGAGTGGTGAACCTGCGCTGGAATGCAGATTCCTAGTGTTACAGGTGCGCTGATCAGATTGAGCCTTTGCCACTGAATTTTGGTCTCCAGATTCACTTCTTTCAGTTCAGTTCTTGAATTTTGCAGCCTGAGATCAGTAACCCTCTATTTTGAAACCCTTTTCCTTTCTGATATTCCAACCTCTAATGTGAAAAGGACTGTTAATGTTTTAATTGTATTTTTATCATTTTCAGTTTCTCTTTTGCAAAAAGTAACATAATCGAGCTGTCGTCATTTGATTGGAAAGTGTCGTAACTGTCGTTTTCATCCATAGACAGCAAGTCCCCTGTTTGGTGATCGATTATAGGATTTACTGTTGCATCTGATTTGAATTGGTGTAACTTTTAAAGTGTCGAAAAGCTATATTTCCTTTCGAAAATCGTTGAGTGTCTTTCTACCCTCACTTGTCTTTGAAAAGGAAGTTGTTAAATTGCTATCGCTTTAAAAGTAATTCGAATTTGCACATTAAACTTTCTTTTTATCATCCATATAATAAGAAAGTCGAAAAACAAATACATGCATGTGCATTTGCATTTAGACAGTCTGATTGGCTTGATTTAGGAAAAGTGCATCTAGTGTGTGCTCTTTGCTCTTTGATGAAAGAAATTGGATTATCTTTCCTTAGTAGCTAGGATTTTCATGACATAAAAGAAGATAAAAGATTGTTTATCATCTTTAGACTACATTTCAGGAATTACATCTATACATCACGCGGTGAACCCCAAAAGGCAAATTTCATAAACAAGATCAACTCTAAAATAAATTGAATGAATCTAACAACGCTTTGGAACCTAACGCAACATCT
>Ga0115844_100091_pt1 | contig 18708 bp, 16 predicted proteins | sample InSIn1gowninarea_FD_83858 | JGI IMG/M metagenome (GOLD analysis project Ga0115844, IMG submission 83858) | reverse complement strand
TCTCCTAGTGTGGGTTATGTCCATGAATAAATTTGCTAGTCCTTCCTCTTATTTTGTCTAGTTAGATGGGGGATATCACTTACAACATTGTTAAGTTGACACTCACTTGGAGGGTGTCTTTTGGACAAAAGATATACAATGACCTTTTTTCCTCTTTTTGCTTCTTTTTGGTTTGCGATGTGTCCACATACAAGGCTAGTGGGTAGAATATTTATGTTTTCATATCTTCTAACATTCCTCCTATTTCATTTTTTGTAAGTACAGAGGGGGAGGAAAAATCACTTAGCATACTTCTACCATATCCACCTTTCTTTTTATTTTCTCTTGAATGGTTTTTTAAGATTTGCTTGATGGTTGCATAATCTAGGTGGTAGATGTACCCATTAACTAAGAGATTAAGTGTCTCCATCAAATATTCCCTTACTCTTCTCAATAAGACAAGTTTCCAAGAGTCTTCATCAGGGGTGTAGTTATGTGCCCTCTTGTAACTTAATTGGAATCTCTCTTCAAAATCCTTTGAGGATTCATTGTCTCCCTTGGTCATCCTAAATATCTTATTCCTTAGATCTCAAGCCCTACAATAGTCTTTGTACTTATTGTTAAAGTTGTGTTTAATCTACTACCAACTATTGATGTTATTCCCATCGAGACTCATAAACCATCTTGGGTTACATCTTTCAAAGTAGAAGGGAAACATTTGAATCTATACTGACATATGATATAGTCATAAATCCTGCACACTACAAAAAACTAAAAAAAAAATGTTAGGATATTTTCTGGTTAATCCATAAAAGTGAGGGAGTATATATGGATTGATATTCTTCATCCTAGAATTTCCATTACTTTCTTGGATAGGAAACTCAAAGACCTCAAGTTAATCTCCATCTTCAGCCATTATATAACAGGATGGAAAACTAACTCTTTCTAAGAGGGTCTTGAATACTCTGGCTTGCTCTTCTAAATAGTCCTAAAAAATTATTATTGTTGAAGAAAGTGTTCCACAACTGGTTGATTGGTATTGATTGCTACTTGTACGTTCATAAGTGGGAGTTTCTTGTAGAAATTTCCCTAGCTTATCTCTAAGTCTAGGAGGAATGCATGCTTTAATTTAAGAAATGTGGATTTTTTATTTTTTATTTTTTTTGAAATAAAACTAATGTATGAGAAGAAATAAAAATTTTCAGGCTTCCAACACCTCCCTAACAATGGTGCTAAAAAGTGATTTGCCTTAATATTCCAACAATAATGCTCAACCTGGGTTTTGTAAAAACTTAAGAAGTATTACACACTATACGTATAAGCCACATTCCTTCTTACTCCTCATTGCATCTTACTTGATGAAAAGAATTGTATCCTTAATCGAATGAAATGGAGAATCATGTAGTAAAGTATTTACTAAACTAAATTAATCTTGCAAAAAACAGAGATGTAGAAAGTAAATGCTATGATATTTTGCAAGAAGAGAACACTAACCTTTAATTGTGGATAAATAAATGTTGCAACAATAAAAATCCTATTCTCCATTTGTAGAGATGTAAACCTAATCCTACTTTTGCAAAATAGATTACAACAACAACAAAATAAATTAGCAATGTTGTAAAAAAAAAAAAAAATCTAAAATTTTTTTAGAGATAACAGTCCCCTCCTCGGCTCCCTTGTTCACTAAATCATCTCAACAAATATTGTTTGATGTGTTTTTATATGAAAGGTGCATAATCATGAGAAAAAAATGCTAAACAGAAGTTATCGGGACTGTTCCTATAGGAAGTTCTATAATGCTACAGGGAATCCCTACAGTCCTATAGGAACTTCCATATTTATACTTAATGCAACAAATCAATGGGGGAAAGCCTAAAACTTGTAAATAAATCTATTTTGAGCTATATAATTCATTAGAACAATTCAACAAATGGAAAAGACTAAGTTCCTAAGTTTTTATAAGAATATACAAAATGGCTCACTCACTAAACTACTTGCAATATAAAATGAAAGACATGAAAAATATCTAAAATAACCATGAAAATCAGAAAGATGAGACTACACAAGGATATTTAGAGCTCCTGTGGGTGGGCACTTCCTAAGGTGATTTGAAACCTAATAAAAATTCAACACTAGTTGTTTGGCAATAAAGATTGTCTTATCATTAACTTAAATCAACAATACATAAGTTTGAGTACAGAAAGTTGTAGAACCACAATGTAATCAAAATAATGTTTTTTTCTTCCCCTAGGTCTAGCCTTGAATCTCCTTATACAAACAGTTCAAAAAACAACCTCCTCAATAGGAGGGTTGATTTCCCTCCAGAAATCCTTAAATTATAGGCAATATGTCTCCTTGGATTTGTTACGTAGCCACATTTATCCTTCACTATTGATAAGACATGTACTTGAGAAGTTATGGAGTTCCATACTGATAGCTAAGGGAACAAGGTCCCTATTTTTATGGTGGGTTGTTGGAAGAGGACACATTGTTCCAAAAACTTGCTAAATTAATGTGCCTAGTTTGCCAAAGATCATGAAAACCATCATTCTGATTAAATTACCTAAACATTCACTCAACACAAGGTATAACACATAAATAATCAAAATTTATAATGAACAAGGTTAGGAATGCATGTTTTTAAGGTGGTTAGAGGCTGCAAATGGGTTTTTCAACATTTGTTACTAGGGCCCATCAATTGGTTATAAATGTTTATGGAGGAATGGGAAGGAAGCAAGAGGATAGTGGGTTGTACAATAACAACTAAGGTGTCATTCATCTTGCAATGAAGCCTTCCATTCTAAAAAAAACATATACGACTCAAGTGCCATTTCATATGATCAATTTTGGAAGATAGACAATTAAAGTTGGAAAAGTTACACAGAAGCCATAATCCCATAAACATGCTAAGAAAGGCAATAACTAGGGATAAATTGAGTTCTTGCTTATTTTCAATTGACCTTCAACCATGATGGTGAAGATGAGAAATTTTTTGGGTCTAAAGTTGAAGCATTGTCCAACAGGGCAGTAGTGGTGGAGTTGTTATAACCAGTCTACAAGTGGTAGATTCGTGATTACATGAAAATGGGCATACAAATGTAAGAGTTGGTTAGGTGTGCTTAGCCTTTATAAAATTTAGAGTGATAGGGTGAAAACAAATATTCCTGTATACCCTAGTTTGAAGGGGGTTGGATCCAAATAATCTTCCCAAGTTAAGTTTACAGGGTGGAATGTTAGGTTAAACATGATTCGATAAAATAATTAAATCTATTTTAGGTAAATAATTTTTTTGAGTCCACAGTATCAGTGGCCCATTGTATTGTACTCATGGATTGCATGTAATAAAGTCATTAAAAGGCTTAGAATATTTCAATATAAATACAATCATTTGTATTATGAGTAAGCACGATTGAAAAACTAAGTGCACTATAAAGAGGAGAAAAGGAAGTTACAATAAATAATGTTGTAAGTGATATCCCCCATCTAACTAGACAAAATAAGAGGAAGGACTAGCAAATTTATTCATGGACATAACCCACACTAGGAGAACCACATTATATATGTGTCTTTTTGTATCTAGTGTTAATTTGTGTTTTGTTTTCGTATTAATTTTATTACTTTGCGGTAATATGTTCATGGAAAATTTGAGTTATTAAATCAGCCCACGGGGTTTTGGATTGACGGTGAATGGGTGCGCTGTTAAGGCACTCCTTGCGATAGGTCACTGGTTCAAATCCCCCGTGGGTACTTAGGTTAGTCTTAATATAGAAAAAAAAAATATGTTCATGGAAAATTTGAGTTATTAAATCATTAGATTTTAGTAAAAAATAAGACTACTACAAGTACATGCTACTCCTTTTGAAAACTATATTCTATGATGTTTATGTTGAAAGGGTCATAAAGGAGGCTTTGTGGAAGGATCAACAACCTTCAATCTACAATCCATCAATGTATATCATGATCATTGGTCAAACTCTTTGAGCCCTCAAAAAACCATCAACTATTTAATTTTGTTGATTGTAAACCCATATTGTATTAAACAAATTACCTAGGATCTGGAACATGAACTTTTCAAGATAATTTGGCCATTAAGAGCAACCATTAGTCTTGGCGAAGGAGAAAGTGATTATAATGACAATATACAAAATATTCATATAAATACCAATCTTTATGTGTTCTTGACATCAAAACTTTTGACAAAACAAAACCAAAACTTTGGTAGATTTTTTTTTGTTGTTGTGATACTTTAGGTGTGTAGTAGGACAAATGCCCCAAAAAAGAATTTATTTACGATGAATATTCCATCAAAACTTGACATAAAAAACAAACCACATTATAGTTTTATAATTTTACTGTGATTCAAGTTCCATTCGTTATGTTTCAAATACATTTTGAGTGTCACTTAATTGACATGGTATAGGAGGAACGATACATGTCACTCCTTACATTTAATTTATTAGTTTGAGATTACAAGAAAATTGTGAATTGTGAGCAATGTATTTTTCTGTGTCCTTGCCCTTTTAACTCTTGTTGCTTTTGTCGTCGCTATTGACTCCATCTCTCTCCTTCCATCTTTTAATAAGTACTCTTTATTTGTTATTCATAATACTGAAATTACTAACTTGTACTTATTTTATATGCAAACATATTTGAGATTATCATTAGTAGTCTTTTAATAAATAGACTCTATTTGTTATTCATAATATTGGAATTACTAACCCTTACTTATTATCTCTGTCACAAGCAGTAGATATTACATTGAGTTTCTAGTCAAACCATATTAATTTGGCTTTGACTTAAAACTCAATGCAATATTAATATAGTTGAACATTAGAAAATGAAATTTATTATTTTTCAAAAATAATTTAATCTATTTATCTGTTATTTCATTGGTTATCAAATTAAACATCTTATTGCTCATTGCTTAAGAATTCCAGTTAGCATTCAAGGCATTTATGCTAGACATTGATGTCATACTGTACAATGAAATATTAATATAATTGAATAGTGGAAAATAAAATTTATTAATTTTCAAAAATAATTTAATTTATTAGCATTCAAGGCATCTATGTTGGCCATTGATATAAGACTTACAATACAATATTAATATAGTTGAACATTAGAAAATGAAATTTATTAACTTTCCAACATAATTTAATTTATTTATTTGTTATTTCATTGGCTATCAAAGTAAACATCTTATTCTAATTACTTAGCAATCGTGTTCGCGTTCAAAGCATTTATGCTAAGCATTGATGTCAGATTATATGAATATTAAACATTATTTTAAGAAATGTTGACAATTTTAAGGTTACTGTCACTATCTTAAATAGCTTAATTGAATTACATGCCTAACTCTAGCGTGACCTTTGGCGTCCGTCCCTGCCTCTCAGAGCTTACGTTTAACAAAGAATTGCAATCTGAAAAGGCAATATACAACTACAATGTTGACGATTGTAATGAGTTAAAGCAATTAACTCCATGGTTCCTCTTAATGAGTCCCACGTAGACATATTATCTTCCACTTGGGTTTCTCCATGGTTAGAGGTGGAAAAATAGCGAAACTTTGGGAACCTATTGCATGTTAAAATATACTTGAATTTTAAGTTTACTTTGGTTAAATTAAACTTAAGTTTAAGTTTATGTTTATGTTTAAGTTAAATTTTCGTGTATGATCAAAAATTTATATAATTTTAATTTTTATATAGGGTCATATATCATAAATAATAATTAAAATGTTACAAATATATTTTACAATGTTTAACGTCAATTTAATTTTATAACGATAATTTAATTTTAATATAAATTAATCAGAGACTAGTTTTCTTAATTTTTATTTTTTGTGTTTATAATTTTTATTTTATTTAAAATTATAGAATTTTTTATTACTAAAATAGTTTAGATATTAATATAATTTTTAAATGGAATTCTTTTTTCCATAGTGTTAGGGTTTGCAACAGCATGCGGCTGCTTTCAGTGGCTTCCCATTGTTGAGGAACGATCAACATGGAATCATTAGAGGACGAAGAGTCTCCCTCTGATAACTGACGAGAAAATGAAGGAACAGCAAAAGCTTTCACTTCTCTCATTTTTACAATGGGTTCGGCAAATAACTGACCATCAGCCACTAAGTTTGTTAAAAGATTAGAAGACATCCCGAAAATATCACTCCCTCCAACTCTTCCTCGTAACGCAGCACTCTCCCTGGCGGAACGTGGATTAGTTGCGCAGTTTACAAGGTTATGGCCTTTGCCCAAAACAGTCCAAAAATGGGTAGAAAGGAACTGGTCTGCAACAATAAACAGAAAAATCTTAATCAGGTTCTGTGGAAGAGGATACTACAACTTCCACTTTGAAACCAAGGAAGATCGAGATCTAATATTTAGGAATGGCTTGTACTTTATGGATACAAGGGGTTTGTATCTAAACATATAGATGCCCGATTTCGACCCAGAAATGGATATACCCAATGCCGTCCCCGTTTGGGTCAGATTGCCGCATCTTCCCCTCCATTGATGGGGAGACAATTCAGTTAAAGCCATAGGAAATGCAGTTGGGAAATACATAGACAAGTGTGAGCCAAAGGAAAACATGCACGCATGTGCCAAAATTTGTGTAGAGGTGGATCTAGGAAAAGGGCTTCCATAAGCCATCAAAATCAAAGTGGATCAGTGGACACATATACAATAGTTGGACTATGAACAAATCCCCTTCAAATGCAAGTATGTCATGAATATGGTCATTTTGCTAATAGATGTACAAAAAAAAGATAATGAAAACGAAAAGATTGAAGCCCCAGAAAACAACTGGGAATGGGTCAAAAGAAAGAAGGCAATCCATAAACAACCAAATCTCTCTTCTACGCAACCCTCCATATCCTATGATCTCCATCCTCTATCATCAAAAGCTAACAACAATTCTCTTGCTAGCCTCAATCCTTTTGAGCCACTGGATCCCTCTGTCCCCCATCCCCTCTGGCCCCAACCACCCAAATCTCACCCTCTCCCTTAGTAGACAGAATCCTAACTAGAAAGCAGTCAAAGGAAGCTCTCCTAAATGTAGAAAATAAATAAAATAAAAAAGCAGGAAGAAAGACAAATAAAGCACTGAAGAATGAAGCAACAGCAAAGGAAATTGTATTAGGAACGCAGCAACCTATGGAAGCCTTCTTAGGGAGGAACACAGGAAACAACGAAAAAACCCAGCAAAGAGGGAAAGGAGCCGTGCACCATTCAACAAGCAAATAATGATAGTGGTCTCCTGGAATTGCCAAGGATTGGATCATCTGTTAAAGAAATGCCACAAGAGACGTTCTAGCAAAAGAAAACCCAGAGATCCTTATGATTCAGGGGACAAAAACAAATAGCCAAGAAACTAAAAATATCAAAAAAATCAGAAATTATGAAGGTGAAGCAATACAGGCAATAGGAGCATCAGGAGGTATCTGTACAATATGGAAGAAAGGAATATGGGAATTAATACTCCACAAAAAATATCAGCACTGGATACAAACGAATCTAATGCAAATCAGTACAAAAGAGAAGTATAGTGTCATCCATATATATGCCCCAAACCACTAGAAGGAAAAAGAGCAATGTTGGGCTACCATAAAAGAAGCACTAAAAGAAACACAAATAGGAAAAATAACTCTAGGAGGAAACTTAAATTTGGTAAGAAATATAGAAGAAAAGTTTGGAGGCATATATCACACAAACCCATCTAGGGATGCACTAGAAGAAATAATGGAACAACACAATCTTTTAGACATCCCCCCAAGCAACGGGAAATACACCTAGAGCAATAAAAGAGTGGGCAAAAGCAACCTAAAAGAAGGGTTGGACAGAATCATGATAGAAGAAAACATAGCAGCAGCGTACAGTGTCATTAAAACAAAAATCCTCCACACCATGGCATTCGACCATAAACTGGTGGCAACAGTCATGGGCAAAATGGAAAATCAAGGACCGCTTCCATTTAGATACAGCTCAATTTGGGACAGCAATACAGAAATCAGTGAATTAATTAAGGAAGCATGGGAGCCGAGAGTATCAAGATAACCACAATATATTTGGGAGACAAAATTAAAAAATGCAAGAATCAAGTTAAAGGAATGGGTAAGAGCAACAAACAAACAAAAAGAATTACAGCAGAGAATGGACAGCATGCAAATTGAAAAAGAAGGCAGAGAAGAAGGCAAGCAAGATTATCTAAGAGAAAAGGAAATCTTTTGGGAAATATACAGGGAAAAGAAGAAGAAGAGGTTAGACTGAAATCCAAAAGCCTGTGGCTCAAGGCAGGGGATAAAAATACATCTTTTTTCCATAACTCAATTAAGATTAGAAGAGCAATAAATCAAATAGAAAAAATCCAAGTGGAAAGTCAAGAGGTAAAAGATGTGAAGGAATTTAAAAAAGCAGCCCACAAGCACTTTAAAAATTTACTGTCAGTAAAAGAAGAAATGGTTGAATATGAAGATTTCCTTTAACACACAAAAAAAAAGAGATCAAAACACAGAAATATGTAAAGAAATCACAGAAGAAGAGGTAGTGGCAGCTATATGGAGCCTGCATTCGGATAAAGCCCCAAGGCCTGACGGATTTACAATAGCATTCTTTAGATCTCATTAATATACAACCAAAAAAGATTTCGTAAGAATGGTGAAGAATGTTTTCAAAAAAAAAATAGGAAGCAACACAAAATCCTCCTACCTTCCTCTAGTCCCAAAGGAGTCAAATCCCTCCACCTTCAACGGGTATCGCCCTATAGCTCTGTGCAATCCCTCTTATAAGGTAATAAAAAAAATAATTGCAAATAGAATCAAGGCAGTGCTACCAATAATCATATCTGAAAATCGAGGAGGGTTTGTGCCCAACAAGAAAATCATAGATAATGTAATTATTGTATAGGAAGTGTTGGTACCATTCCATGACCCCCTTTTTCCTCTTGAAACAGATCATTTGCCTACCTTTTTACCCCATAGATCCCTTATACTCCTTGAAATTGATTAGTTAACAGTATTATAGTTGTTAGATGCATTAAAGTTAATTTATGAGTTTTATGTTAAGAAATTAGGAATTTTTAATAAAAAGGGTACAGGAAGTTACAACATCCTGTAAATGGTTCATCGTTTGACACGTGGCATGACAGGTAAGCTAAAGCAAAGGGTAGGGACGAAAACTAGAATGTACAAGCATGGAGGAACATCGATCCTACAGCAAAACCAACACTCCTAGTCATGCGGTCAACGCTGGTCAAAGCCCAGCCTTTTGGTGGCAAAAGCAGCAACAGCCATAGGTTTCCAAACCGGTTTAGTTTTGTTTCTTTTTGGAAAATCGTTTCAAAATGGAAATCATTCCATAGTAAAAGCGGTAACAGCTGTTGTACATTCAATCCAAATGTAAACCATGTATTGGTTGTTTTTTTAAAACAAGGATGTAATTACAGTTATGATGTTGTTGTTGATCTCTATATATCATTTGGAGCACAGAGCTTTTAATACTCTTCAGAACTTAATACCAGAATTCAATTACAGTCACGACTTTATTATTGTTCATGTGTTAACTCCTTAGTTGCTTGAGCGTATTCCAGTATACCGTTGAAACGCGGACGGGCCCTGCGTGGATGGGTATACTGTCATTTTCATTTTATTAGCAATCTTCGAACATTGAATAGCATGCATAGTGATTAAAGTTAGGTTTATGATTTCATCGATTTAATTAGCAATCCTTATGAATGATGTTTATGATGGTGGCTTGAAGGATTTATCGTCAAGATCGTTGAACTATATCTTGTAAGAGATCTGATCTTTCGTTAGCATTTGAATTTTAGTGTGCCTCTGATTTCAGTATGCTTTTAATCTTTCATGAATGTTAAATGTTAAATGCTGAGTGTTCACTAGATAGGGATTTTATGCACAGCATCCTCGTAAGGGGATTAAAATCTTGGTTTAAGCAATACTCAGTGTCTTCAGAACAGTTAGATGAATCGAGTGACCTAAGTGTCAAAGTGATAGGGAACATACCTTAACCTTCCATAAGGAAGTAATGTAACCTACCACAATGAACACTTAGTTAGGAATCCTTTATGTCTATAGATTTTAAATGCATGCCTCGAAGTTTACTTACCTTGGTCGATAATAAATATAGCCTAATCTAGCACCCTAGTTTGGACACTACATTTTGGCGCCGTTGCCGGGGAGGCATAGTTAGAGGATTTTAAAAAAAAACAAAACCAAGCAAAAACATAGATTTAGAAGTCATGTTTACTTATGCCTAGATCTAGAGATAATCAAGGTAGATTCATAAAAACCCCCCATCCAAAAACTAACCTATCATCAGGAGCAGACCCTTTAGGAAACATTGAATACACAACACCAGCTAAGGAAGTCACCATACAAGAATTAGAGGATAAACAAAAATCAGGGCAATGACTCACACTCATCGAGAGGCAAACTCTATTAGCACACAAATCACAGAAGAAACACTTCCCTAGATCCTCTACACAAGGAGAAAGTAGCACAGTGACCCAACAATCTTTCTTTAATCTTCTCTTTGAAACAAGTGACACTGAACGAGAAACAGAGGAACCTATCAAAATGGCTGAGGAAGGAGATGGATCAGTACCAAATCAAGGTCGAAGAGATGAAGAAGAGTCAACCTTTAAATTTCCTATTCAAGAAACACAAGAAAATGATGAGATAAAAATGAAAAACATACCTCCATCTGTCCTACCAAACTTTTATGGCACGGCTTCAGAAGACCCAGATTCATTCTTGTTTGAGTTTGACATTATATGTCAAACATATGGTTACACAGATGATGCCCATAGGCTTAGACTCTTCCCAGCAACATTAAAGGCATCAGCATTAAGATGGTTCATGGGGCTTGGTGAACATGCGATCACTGATTGGGATGGCATGAGAAGAATATTCCTAAAGAAATATCAACCTTATTGTAGATCGAAAGATTCCAAAGATGATATCTTTAGGATGAACCAACAAGAGGATGAAAATTTAGAGGAATACTTAGAACGGTTTGTTTACAATTTACAAAAATCCAAACACCGAACCATGCCTCTTGATTTGATTCGAACAATATTCTTGAAAGGCATTCGAGAGGAATACTTAGATGATCTTAACTTGATGGGCAAAGGTGATATTTCTACTTTACCTTTTGAAGAAATTGTTGAATTATGCGAAAAGTATTCAAGGAGCAAAGCTAAAATTGGAAAAAGAGCCATATCATCCAAAGCCACAAAATCTGCTTCAGCAAGTGTCACAAGGGCTGAAATAGGGAATCTATTAGAAGAATTTAAAACAGATCTGTTAAGCACCTTAGGAACCCAAAATGACACTCTAAAAGCTAAGAAGAGACAAGAAGATGAAGATCAGATAATGGCTATCTTTTGCCCAAAATAAAGGAAGAAACATGCCTTAAAAGACTGCCCATTAGAAAACATACAAGTTTGTGCCTTTTGTACTAAAAATCATGATATATTTAATTGCTCTAAAGTCAAGGTTTTGCAGAATTGTAATATGGCAGCTAATGCAGATATGGAAAATGTATATTACATGGGCACAAAGAAACCATGGCAGCCAAAACCAGCACCTCAAGGTATGTTCCCAAATCAGAATTTGCAATTTCCTGTAAATGATCAGATGTATGCTCAGAATTCATGGAATGTACCCATGCCATGGCAGCACCAAAATTACCCACAACAACAATGGATACCATCTCAACAATACTCTCAACAATATCATACATATCCTCAATCATACCAACCATATTCGCAGCCATATCAACAATATCTTCAGCCATACTCGTCATATCCTCAATCATATCAGCAGTACCCTCAGTAGCAAGTTGTTTACCCACATCAACCTCAATCTACTCAATAAGCATTGCCTGCTCCTCCACCAATAAATCCACCACAATTACAACTTCCATCTAACTCACAACCTCCCAGACCTACTCAAATCCCTGCTCAAAATGTACCAAATCCAAATAATAGAGCAGAGAGGCCAGCCTACAATGTAGATGAGGGAACCTCATATCCCACATTACCCTTGAAAAATATCAACTTGAGGTTTGCTAAGGTACTCCACAAAGATTCTCCAACAACTGATAAACAAGAAAAAAACGCAGAAAATAAAAATGAAATGGCAAATCAAAGAAAACCAAACGATGACACCAAAAATAAACAAATGCAACCATTGCATCCACCACCTTTTCCAGACCGATTGGTCCAAATGAAACTTCCAATGTCTATACCACAGTTTGATGTTTTAGATGAGCTCAAGAATGTCTATATAAAAATTCCGCTACTACAAGCCATAAAAGACATTCCCATATATACTAAAGGAATCAAAGAATTGTGCCTTAAGAAGCCCACTAGGAAAAGGGTTGATCCACAAACCATTCATGTTATTGGACATTTAGCTGGCCTTATGACAAATACCATCTCAATGGAAAAGTATGTTGATCCTGGTATTCCCAGAGTCACTACAATCATTAACAACATACATATTCCAAACACCTTAATAGATCTTGGGGCCGCAATAAATGTCATGACTCTTGAAACCATGAGAACACTCCAGCTCATAAATTTGCAACACACAACGATTGTTCTAGAACTTGCTGATAGGTCTAAAGTGATCCCTGAAGGGATTTTGGAGGACATAATTGTTTCACCGGGCTCTTGGGAGTATCCAGTGGACTTTTTAGTTCTTCAACCCAAATCCAATTTAGGAGGGCACCCTATCATCCTTGGTAGACCATGGTTAGCGACTGCTAATGCATTCATAGGATGTTGATCAGGTAATATGATCATTTCACGAGGAACTGAAAGAAAAACAACTCACTATTTACCCATCAGCACAATCACCAGCAGTAGCACACAATTTATGGCTTGACGATAAATACAATGATAAAGAAGAAGTACAATCTGTTTTTAACATCAACCAAATCTATGATTTTCAAGAACATAATAACGATGATTTGGTAGAATTATTCCTTTCTCAACTTGATATTTCCGAAAATTTGAGAAATGACCAATATCATGCTGCAGATGAACTTTTAGCCCAAAATTTTCAGGAAACATGCACCATTCAATCTTTGCAAACAACATTTCACGATATTTTTCCCATTTAATCCATCACAAACACACAGAGTCAGACCATAGAGATTAGTCCCGGAAAAACTCTGAATACTGACACTCACCTAGACTCATATCAGCAAGAGAAATTGATTCAATTATTGAGAAAATACCAGAAAGCATTTGCTTGGGACTACATCAATATGCATGGGATTCACCCCGAAACATGCACTCACCATATTTATACCGATAGTACTATCAAACCAGTGAGGCAACCGCAGAGACGAATGAACCCCATGCTTCAGGATATTGTTAGAGAAGAATTACAAAAACTGTTAAAATTCAATTTTATCTATCCTATCTCTGACAGTCAGTGGGTATCCCCATTGGTAGTAGTGCCCAAGAAAAATGGTAAGTGGAGGATTTGTGTAGACTACAGGCAATTAAACAAAGCAACCCTCAAATATTATTTCCCACTACCATTTATTGACCAAGTGCTAGACACATTAGCTGGGAGATCATCATTCTATTTTCTTGATGGTTTCAGTGGTTACAACTAGATCAGGATAGCCTTAGAGGACCAGGACAAAACCACTTTTACTTGTCCTTGGGGCACCTATGCTTATAATGTTTTTCCATTTGGACTTTGCAATGCTTCAACTACATTTCAGAGAGCTGTATTAGCTATTTTTGATGATTTAGTTCATAACTGTGTTGAAGTTTATATGGATGCTTTTTCAGTATATGGTAATTCATTTGAGCATGCATTAGAGAATCTTGAAAAAGTTTTGAAGAGATGTATTGAAGCTAATCTGTCCCTGAGCAATGAAAAGTGTTTTATGATGTTAAATGAAGGGATAGTATTGGGTCACTATATTTCTTCTCAAGGCATTAAAGTTGATCCATCAAAAATCCAGATCATTGTCAATTTGCCAATTCCGAAGACTCAAAAAGAGGTAAGAAGTTTGCTTGGGTATGCAAGTTATTACAGAAGGTTTATTGAACATTTTAGTAAAATAGCTTCACCTCTGTTTAAGCTTCTAGCAAAATATACACCTTTCAACTGGAATGAGAATTGTCAGCAAGCTTTTGAAACACTCAAAGAAAAGTTATCAACCACACCAGTCTTAAAAGGACCTAACTGGACCCTACCATTTCATATCTTTACAGATGCATCTGATACTGCAGTAGGTGCCTCATTAGGCCAAAAAGAAGAGTCCTTCAATTATGCCATCTATTTCATCAGTAAAGATCTAACCCCTGCAGAATTAAACTACACAGTCACTGAAAAATAAATGCTTGCAATCATACATGCTGTGAATAAATTCCGACATTATATAAATGGTTATGATGTTTTTGTACATACTGACCACTCTGCCATCAAGTATTTAATCAATAAACCAATCACTAATGGCAGAGTTACCAGATGGAAATTTCAATAGTGAATCCTTGGTATGTTGACTTAGCCAACTATTTGTCCACAGGAAAAACACCTCCATATTTTACTCCAAAGGAAAAGAAGAGGTTGATCAAACAAAGTGCTAGATACTCATGGGTTAATGGAGATTTATTTTACACCAGTTATGATATGATTATTAGACGATGTGTAACAAATGATGAAATAATTGATATTTTAAAATCTTGCCATGATGAACTGTGTGGTGGGCATTTTGCAGCCAAAAGACCAGCATTCAAGATTCTCAGTCTTGGATATTATTGGCCAGCAATTTTTTAAGGATTCCAAGAAGTATGTGAAAAGTTGTGATAGTTGTAAAAAATGGGCAGACCAATAGCTATAGATGAAATGCCACTTCAGCGTCAAGTACATTTAAAGCCATTTCAAAAATGGGCTCTAGATTTTATAGGACCCATCAATCCAACTTCAAAAGGTAAAAAGTTCATCCTAGTATGTACTGATTACGTGACAAAATGGGCTGAAGCAAAAGCAATAATCTAGGCAACTAAACAAACAGTGGTAAACTTCTGTTTTGAAAAAAAAATTGTAAGGTATGGAGTACAAAGGGAGATAGTGACGGATCAAGGTACTCAGTTTACCTCAAAGCTGGTCAAAGACATCACAGAAAAATATAAAATCAAGCACAGGAAAAGTACACCTTACCATCCACAGGCTAATGGTCAGGTGGAATCTACAAATAAAATATTGGAAGAAATTATCACTAAGACAGTAGCAATGAACAGAAAGAATTGGGAAGAGAAGCTCAAAGATGCACTCTGGGCTTACAGAATCACGTGGAAAAACACTACAAGATTTACACCATATCAGTTGGTGTATGGAAAAGAGGTAATGCTTGCTATTGAATTTCAAATACATACTTATAAGATGGCGGCAGATTTAGGAATTGATCTCAATGAAGCCCAACAAGAGAGAATTCGGCAATTGAACCAGTTAGATGAAATGAGGCAGCAAGCAGACGAGACAACAATCCTAATGCAGAAACAAAAGAAGCAGTGGCATGACGCACACATTAAAAGGAAACAGTTCAAAGAAGGAGACTGGGATTTACTCTTTGACTCTAAATTCAGAGATCATAAAGCCAAATTTACCACACATTAGATGGGCCCATATGAAATAGTTCAAGTATATGAAAATGGATCAATCAAGCTTACTACCATTGATGGAGAAGGCAACACCTTTCTTGTTAATGGCCATCAATTGAAACTCTATCATAAGCCCATCAGCAAGAAGGATTTTATTCACACTGTATCTCAGCAAAGGGAGGTTGAGATATTGCAGCCTTCAGCTGTGATATCTCTACCTTAGTTCATTCAATTTCATTTTAACAAATCAAAACCAAAAAAAAAACACACAAAAACAAAAACAACAATAATGGTTAAGATGTGAAAACCAGACTCTGGCACACTCTAACCCAGAATTCTTACTAGAAAACCAATCATTTGGCTGGTAAGAATTCCTTGTTCTACTTATTTCCTGTTTTTCATCTATTCAATAATGACTTAAGGGCAAGTCAAAGCTTTAGTGGGGGAGAAGAATCAGCAAGAATCAGCATTTTGTTTTCCCTATCCCATTTCATTTTTATATCTTCAAGGAATTTGTTTTAGTAATTTAGTATTTCAATAAAAGAGTTGTTTTTGTTCTAATCAGAGGGATCTGTTCAGGCAATATACAATGGGACCTATTCAAAAGACTATATCAACATTACCAATGTTAGAGGGACCTGTTCAGAAGGCTATGATAACATCACCACTATCAGTGGGACCTGTTAAAGATTGCATTCAAGATACATCAGGCTACTTCAACAAAGTTTTCAAAGGTTGCTTATCATCAGAATTATAATCAAAGCTACATCAACACCAAGGATAAAAGAAGCTTCACAAACATGGTTCTTCAGAGTTCTTCAAAGTTCTTCAGATTTTAAAGGGCCTTGTTTTGGACAGTGAAGATCAGTCATACCTGTACAAACAGATCAGTCCTTCCTGTGCACGCCAAATCAGCATTTTGTCAACCAACAAGTGTAATGTATTGTTGAAATTTTTAACATTTAAAATTCTTAAATTATTTTAGTGTTAAAAATGATAATTATTATTGCTTGTTATCAATTTCAAAAACCCCTATACCCATCACCCTTGTAATATTCCTAAGTTCTTTGATTTTCTTCTTCAACTTCTCATTTTTCTGCTGAATCTTCTTGCTTTGAGCTCTCAACATTTCATTTTCCTTCTTTATGACCTTCTCTAACATGTTTGCTTCCATCAATTCCTCTTTTAGCTCTTCAATCTGTTTCTCTAACCTTCTCTGTTTCTTGTTTGTAGGTACTGGCTCTTTCCTTTCTCCCTTGTTACTCTCAATTTCCTGTTCTGGCGGTGAATTAGTACTGCTTTCAATTTCCATTGGTGCATTTGCATTCGGCTCTGGTTGATCATCTTGTGTTTGATTCCTTTGTATTCTCCTTGATCTTCTCTTATAAGTAGTGAAGATGTTATCTTTTTCAATTTTCTTGGCAGTTTCTTGCCTCATTCTTCTTGTCCTTACACTACTGCTGGGTTGAGGAACATTGCTTGACTTACGCTCAGGGATTTCTTCATCAATATCAAGCATAAACTCTGTGCGTTCTTGTTGTTCCTGTTCATCTTTTTTAATTTGATTGGCAATTAAAAATTCTTTCCATGTTTTTCCTCTCCTCTACAACTCAAATTCAATTAGAATTTTGATCAACCCAAAATGATACAAACTCTTATCTTCATTACCCTTTTGTTTCTGAATGTTCTTTGACATTTTAGTCAAACTCTGTAAGAGAAAATAGGGAAAACTAATGGTGCATTGACCTTTTAAGTGCAACAGAAGTTTGATGTGATATAGGTATACTATACTATAACATCCTTCACATGTAACAAATTTTTGAATAATGTACACCATTTCATCCCATGGGTGAATTAGCCAGCTTCTAGGAACACCCTTTTTCCAATTGATAGAGGAAACCCTTGACCTATACATAAACTGAGTCCATGATTTTTCCTTAAATTGTTTGGTTTTGAAATATTTTTCCCCTTCTGCGCTGATTCCCAATGTTTGTGCTATGGTATCCTCTGAAATTCTAAAAGAGAAGTTTCCTATTAAAGCTTTCTCTCCATTGAAGGAAAACGCAAATTGCTTTGTAACTTCTTCATTGTTTCGATTGAATTTCTCTAGAAAAGACAACCATTGTTTTTCCCTTAAAATCGTGACACAGTCTTCATGATATTGTGAACTATCAAATTTTTTGGGCTCTGCTCTATTGATCATTTTATTAAAAATCTTTGTTCTAACCCTTTTGTTTATGCTCAAAAATTTAATCAGGGTTTTTCAATTTGTTACCTCTTTTCCTCCGTTCCACTGAGCTGACCTGGTAACGTCTTTGATTCTCTGAGTTTACTTCTTCAATTTTTTGAGCGAGCGACTTGGTTAACGTCCTCGATTTATTGGCGGAAGTAAAAACTCGGGGTAAGCCTGTTTGCTATTCTCTCCCTTTGTAGCACCTACTATCTTGGCCCTCTTTGAGAAACTCAGAGTCTAAACACTAACACGGTAACGCACTTTATGAACTCAGAGTTTTATAAAATGAAAACTCAACGGCCGGCCTTCATCCAATTGCTATGATGACAATGCAGAGTTGGAAGGCGCATTCACATCATGAAGACAAAGGAGTAGTACTAATTTGCAGAGGCATAATCATGAGAACACCATATACAAATCGTATGATGGTAACAGATATATATATTTCATGAGCAGACTTGGGTCAAAAGATTGTTTTATAACTCCAGCAGTCGAAATGAATGAACTCATTTGAGGATAGACGGTTTAACACTTGTCTTTCCATTGCACAGACTTGTACATTGAGTATCCCAATTGTTGGTACTTGATTGCCAGAAGGCCGATTTAAAAATGATGAGTTGATGACAAGGTTTGAAGAGCGATGTAGGAAAAGGTTTGAAAATCATAGTAGGAATATGGCAATAGGCTAAGGTGTGATAGGAAATGATAGCAGAGTGATAATGAGATGAGTAATTAGGAATATTACAAGGGTGATGGGTATAGGGGTTTTTGAAATTGATAACAAGCAATAATAATTATCATTTTTAACACTAAAATAATTTAAGAATTTTAAATGTTAAAAATTT
>Ga0115844_100076_pt2:12500-19051 | contig 19051 bp, 13 predicted proteins | sample InSIn1gowninarea_FD_83858 | JGI IMG/M metagenome (GOLD analysis project Ga0115844, IMG submission 83858) | reverse complement strand
GTATTAACCAGTATCCAGTCCGCTTTACTTCAATCCGCTTTCCCGCTTTCAATTCACCCATGCTTTTCTTTCTTTTATTGCTGTTCTTGCTGTTCACCCATTCCCGCTTTCCGTTCGCCATAGTCAGTCCGCCCAGTACAACCCAGGATGGCCCAGTACGCATTCTCTCATTACTGCATTCTACCATTACCGCATTCCCCCCAAACAATTATCCCGCATTGACAAGAAGTACCAGGTAGACAAACAGGATAGCAGCATGCCAAACCTAGAACCTACACCTCGATCTATAACTCCACCTATCGGACTACAAACAAGATGGGAAATTACCACGAGCCGGGAATACTACAGGTCTACGCTCACCCCTGGCTCTTAGTCTACCGGGGGGTTCACTCGCCTTCGTTTCCCTAATATTCCTTTTACCTTTCTCGTACGCTTGGCGGAGGTTTTTCTTCCTTGATGCTTATTGGGTGGGGGCGGTGGTCGAGCGTTCGTTGCCTCTCCCAGAGGTCGAGAGTTCGACAGGCTCACCCTCACCCTCCCATTATAGCCACTATTTACCCACCCACCCCAATCCCCGGAGGTTTTGAAGCGTAATGACATATATAATAGATATTGGGAGCCAATGCTGCTCGAGCAAGTCAGTCATCTGATTTCATTTGAATGAGAAGCAATAGGCTCATTTGGGATTTTGTGTTGTCTCTGATGGTCGTGACTATACTTAGCTTAGGTGAGGTGATCCATAAGATAGGCGGTCACTGTCCATTGTAATCTACAGGGCTATCACTTGTCTCTTTCTTCCGTTTCTTTGGGCCTTGCCTATTCTTATCCTCGGTCGGAATGGGGATTGTTCATCGATGAAAGACAGTGTGAGGATGAAAGTGGTACGTGAGTTGGGTAACGTAGCTTATTAGTTAGATGGCTTGGCTGGCTAGTGACTCGCTGGCTACTGGGCTAGCTGGCTGTGGTGATGTTGCTGGCTCTGCTGCTGGACCTAGAACTGGAGACTCTGAAACTAGTTCAGCAACAGGATAAGGGGTTAGGACTGGAACAACCAGAAGGTATGCTGCTGGGTAGGTGATCAACCTTGCTACCCTTGCTTCTCTCACCCGTGCCTATGCCTAGGTGCCTCCGCTACTTGCTCTGTCGCAAATGGATAGGGGAGGGGCAGAACAGGGAGGGTAGGTCGGGCAACATCTGCAGAATCTGCTTGCTGCAGAAACCACTACTGATGCTGCGGGATCTACTGCTAGCCAGGGAGCTGCTACTATTGGTGCTATTGATGGAAAGTAGACTTCTGCTGGATTAGACTCTGGATCTTGTTCTATCAAATATGGATCTGGATCACGAACATCAGGGTGAGGTAGCGAACTCTCGACTAAAAGGAGAGGATGCTACAGCATGGCTCGACCACCGGGAGAGGGAAACTCCGAAAGGAAGTGTGGTCCGGCAAAAGGCCAACTTCGTGGAAGAAAAGCCATACTTTGCATAGCACGTGTGGGACTATGGTAATTGTGAGGCACTTGAGGGGAAGATAAGGTAATTCAATTTGTAAAGAGTTTACCACATGCTCGTAAATAATGTAGGTGGGTTACCATAGAGAGAGAAAGAGCTCAATGTAAGTTGCTCGATTTGTAATCCTTCTTAGTTCTGCAGGGACATACAATGTAAGTTGCTCGAAACTGGAGCAACATAGAGAATTCTGTCTCAAGATTCCCTTCATCATTCCCCCAGAAGAATTCATCACGAAATGACATATATAATTCATGAAATGACATGAATGAAATTACGTAGATAAATTACGTAGATAAGAGATCTCATTCATGTTCATGACTGGAAGACTGGTCACCACCTTATGCATAGCAGGTACTACTGTACTACCATGTGTTTTTCTAGCATCTTGCTTATATGCCTCATCTACTACCTGTGCTTCCACTAGTCCAGCAACCTAACTCTATCACTGCTACCCAATCCTAACTTGGACACATAACCAAACCCTACTTCAGGAACCCATTGCACCCTGAGATCCAAGTTGTCATCTTACTTCATTCCATTCATACTTTACCCACTTATGGTGGTATTGGATATGTGAAGACACACCTGGGTAAGTTTCATAACATCTATAAAGAGCTGAGTGCCTATCCTAATGTTATGGCCAAGTTTTTCCCTCATACCCTGACTGGCATCACCCTTGAGTGGTACCAGTATCTTATTTCTTATTCTATTGAGTCTTTTGACTAGCTCTATGAATCATCATACGTAGGTGAGAAAATGCATTCTACCAAAGAAAATGTGGTTGCTAAGGTCTAAGTGGATATTTGATCTACACTCCAGAGAAGGTTGGCTATTGAACTATTTAGGTGGTTATCTCTTCTACTTTAGGCTCTACCTCATGTGCTAGTGGCTTTACACTCTCAATCTCAAGCTTGTCTACTCTGGTGAAACTGGTTACTTCAGAGTTGGGATACGGGTCTCATCTAATTGGCCTCTCTCACTCTCTTAGTAAAGACAAACCTAATTGCATATATTCGGTAACTAGAGAGACCGGGGCGTTATTACATATATAATAACGGTTTCCATCTCTAGATCCAGTTGAAGCCCCTTGAAATGGTTAAGCGGTTGCTACGAGAGCCAGCCATACCTTCGTGATCCATCAGCACTTGCAGCTTATCCACCACCATCTTGACCATATCCATATATAGATGCTTAGCTTGACCTAGTACCTGTTAACCCAGTAGTAGATTCAGTACTCGTACCAGTACCAGCAGCATATCCAATAGCACGAGTAGCAAAGACAGGAGCAAAAGCATCAAAGCTAGGACCAGCATCTAAGCCATCAGTAGCATAGGGCCATCAGTAGCATAGGTAGCAGCATAATCAGCAGCTGAAGGGGCATCAGTTTCACCAGTCCCAGCTTCCTCAGTTTCACCAGCGTCAATAAAGGGGTCATCATTCCCAGAAGCACCAGTTTCATCCTTTTTCATTCCCAGGATCAGTTCCAGGATCATTTCTAGAAGCATTATTCCCTGCATCCCCAGAAGCACCAGTTTCATTGGCATCCCCATCAACACCAGTTGAATAAGTGTCATCTCCAGCTTCATTAGAACCATATGAGCCAGGCTCAGCAAAAGTAGCATCAGTTCCAGGATCAGCTCCCAAAGCATTTATAGCAGCACCAGTCAGCAGGATTCATTAGAATCTCATTCCCAGAATCATTTCAAGCAACACCAGTTCAAACAACATAAATTGAACCAGTTTCACCAGCGTCAATAAAGGGGTCATCATTCCCAAGAGCATTCCCACCATCAGCAATATAACTGGCTTCATTCCCATAAGCACCGGTTGAACCAGAAGATTCACATATTATATCATTCCCATATGCACCAGTTGAACCTGGATTCCCAGGAGCACCAATTGGCATTTCAAGCAGCCCTATAAGCACCAGTGAAAACGGGATTCCCAGCCTAACCAGTTATTGAACCCACATTATAAGCGGTTGAAGCAGCTTTATTCCCCCCAGCATTACCAGTAGTTGAACCGACAGTCCCAGAAGCACCAGTTGAACCAACATCATAATTCTTTTTCCCAGTCTCAGTTCCAGCAGCTGTTGAAGAGGCAGCAACCCCAGGATCAAAAGTCCCAGCCCAAGCATAAGCAGCTCCATAAGCGGTTGAAGTAGCATCACCAGTTCCCGGATCATTTCTAGAAGCATTTCCATCATCAGTTGAATCAGCCTCATTTCCAGGATCAAAGTATTCCCTGGAAAAGATAACCAGCATTACCACAACAAATAGCACTACAACCAGGAGCATCACGACGGACTAGGCCTGATGGAACATCCCCACCAATAGAGGTTACAAGAGCTATGAGTACTATAAGTCCTGGACTAACAGAGAGGTCTGGACTATATATATACAAGGATAGAGGTATCCTACGAGGATAGGTCTGGACGAAAGCACTAGGTCTTGACACATGCATAGGTCATAGGACACTGAGACTGTAGGTATGGACATCATAGAGAGGACTAGGACATTTATAAGACGGAGGTCTGGAGGTCTGGACTAACGGATATGTTTCCATTATTCTTTAGTAGGACATTTTCTATGTGATTAAGAAAGGCTAAGATAGATAGATACCATAGAGACATGGGACCATATCAAGGGCAAAAAAGAGACCTTGGGAGTAATCAACAAGAGAGAATCACCTGGGTGGGGACTAAGATAAGGGACTGTGGCAGGAGGCTAGCTAAGGGTAGGAGTAGTAGAGTAGAAGTAGGACCACTCCCAGTAGCCTTGCCAGCAGCAGCACAACCAGCAGTTCTAGCATTTGCATCATCAATTGAAGGAGCCTTATTCCCAGGATCAGTTCTATCCGCATTTGCATTATCAGTTGAAGGTGCGAAGCCGCTTGTTCCCTCCGGGGGCAAGGAACATTATTCCCAACAGACTAAATGAACCAGCTTCCCAGCATCACCAGTAGTGGAACCAACATCAATTGAAGCACCCCCAAGAAAAGCAAAAAGAGCATTCCCAGCGTCAAAACAAGGAGCACTGGAACTAGCAGCCTCATATGCACCAGTTGAAGGAGCACCAATTGAACGAGCATCATTTCCAAGAGCATTTCCAGAGTCATCAGTTGAAGAAGCAGAATTGAAGGAGCAGAATTCCAAGCATCACCAGTCTAACCAGCTTTTTCTTCCCAAGAGCATCCCTTCTAGTTCCAAAGCTAGTTGTTCGAGAAGCAAAGCTCGCCAGAATCATAAACAGCTGGACCCCCACTAGTGCTATAAGCTATCGGTTCACTCGCAGTGGGAGAGTAACCACCTACCTTGCCCCGGATCGGTGTAGATCAAATTGACCACTTATACCTTCGCTTGGTTCCGGCTAAACTTGCACGAGTAGCAGTTTATCCAGTAGCAGCAGGACGACCAACAGCAGGAAAGGCAAGGACAAAGGCACCCACTAAAGCAAAGGGAAAGACAGGAGCAGCAAAGCCATAAGCATGAGAAGCATAAGCGACGGGAGGCATTCTAGAGATGAAGGGAACATGGGCAGAAAAAGGGGGAGCCTAGCATGTATGAGAAGCACGAGACCATTAGGGGAGGCCGCGGAGCTGTAATCCCCGGCTTCTCACAAATGGGAGGAGAAAAGTGGCCTACCAGTTAATGGCCTGTAGGATCATGTGGAAGTAAAGCAAGGGAAAATGCACACTGGACACACTCTTGGTGGTAGAGTGTCATATTTAAGGGGTGCTCTTTAACTGGTGCACCTTACTACCGAGAAACGCGGAATGAATAATAATGATAAGAGAATATAGTGCATAGAATGATTGGGGATCTACCTCTCCATATTTCAAGGTGGATGATCGGTTCTGACACCGGGCCATCATGTTAGGGAATGACGTATAAAATACACGAATGGTTGCATCGGTCGAAGGGCGGGGCGTAAGCACTCGACAGATCAACCTTTGAAACGGGCCTTTAGGCACTCGCCCCATTGATAGAGAGGGGGAGAGAGAGATAGCAGATAAGCACTCGCTTACCTATCAAGCAGGGAGAGAGAGCACTCGACCCATCGATCTCAGGAGGTCCGAAGCGATAAAGAAAAGATCCATCCCATAAGGGGTCCATATAATCGCACTGAACGTCCATCGATTGTGTGTGATCCTTAAACAAAGCCGGTCCGGTCTTTCCCCGGCCATAAATTCCGTTAGTTTGCTGCTGTCGTCGATGGTTGAAACACCAGGGGATAGATCTATATACTTTTCACCCTTTATCCAGATCCCACCCAACCCCAATGAAGCAGCTTTCAACCGCTACGCGCCTCGGCGTTTGGCTTCATCGAACGACTCCTTCTCCTCTCGGTTCCTTCTCCCTATTGGCTCCCTCCATCCAGTCTCAATGGTCTTTTCAGTCCTATTCCAGCGCTTGTGTGTGCCCGGTGTTTAGGGTTTCCACATTCTGTCCAATCAATCTATCTATAAATCTTGCCTTCTTATTTATATAGAGAGGCACCCTAAGGAAGGAACTTGCGAAGGGGATCAAGCGACATAGCAAGCACCAGGGGAATGGATCAAAGCTTAACACTTCATTATTTCGTTTAATAAGAAGCTTTCCGCTATCCAACCTACCTCACCATGATGCCAACCCTAGGTGGTAGGAGCTATGAGATAAACAATCCTACCCGCCTTAATTACTATCAACCTACCAATTTGAAGCACGAAGGAAGACACTTTGGCGAGGGGTTGTCCGTCGGACGGGCGAACGAACGAACTACCTGTGCTGTACCAGATATGCTTTGCCAATTGAAGAAAGAAAATGACGTGGAGATCTTGTCCGGCCCACGGGGGGAGATGTGTTGCCCAGCCTTCGAGTCCTGCTTCTTTCACCTTCCGACTTTGGGGGGTTTCTATATTGCTACCAAAATGCCAGTGAATAAATCGATCTATCATTCATTCATGATCGATTTCATTACACCAGAAAATGCATATATTATATATGTAATGACGCGGCATAAAAGAAACTGGTAAATCAGTAGGTTCTTTAGTCCTATTTC
>Ga0115844_100076_pt2:0-10000 | contig 19051 bp, 13 predicted proteins | sample InSIn1gowninarea_FD_83858 | JGI IMG/M metagenome (GOLD analysis project Ga0115844, IMG submission 83858) | reverse complement strand
CCCATTTTGTTGGCTTAGGGCCTGATGCTTAGTTTGCTTCTAACTTAGTACTGATCTATTGTTATTGTCCGATTTGCTTTCTTAGTGCTGACACCTTCGTATGCCGATCTTACAATGAAGCGGCAGAAGAAGCTATTTGACAGTAATCTATCAGGAACTTCAGAAAAAGACTTGAAAGTAAGGTGCGAAGCCGCTTGTCCCTCCGGGGGCAAGGAGTCTTTCGTACTTTTCTAGTCTCTGACCGAACTCCCTACTCTTTTAGGTTGTATCTTGGAAACGTCGATGTTAATGATCTCTTCTCTTGTGGCTTGACTGCTATCCTTTCACCAAAGAAAATCGTACTTCCACGGGGAAAGGCTATAAGGGAAGTTCCCCTAACAAAGCTTACTTGGATTTAGTCTTTCCATTGTGGACCTATACCATCTTTCAGTCATATTCCCGCTCCATCGTTTATAACTGATGGCAAAAGATGTATGTGCCTATCTCATGTGGTTTTGAAGATATATTAACGTCCTTGGTAAGTAAGTGCTTATGAACAAGAATTTGATTAGCCTTAAGCTCCCTCCAAAGGCTTAAGTTTCACGTAACCTTTCTTCCTATTTCGCTTCCTTTGGGGCTCTTTTTTAGCCCACCTGAAAGTGCCAGACCCGAGTGAACTCACCCCTACTAATCTAAATGGAAGTCACGCACTGGATTCCTTTTTTCACTTGTTATATTAAGCAAGTTGGAGTGCCTTTGACACCTAGGTCTCTCTTTCAAGCTCAGGAGAGAGAGTGAGTGCCCGAGTCGTAGTATGACCGAAGCCTCCTGCCCAAAGATTATGGTGAAATGTCATTCTATTCTAGGCGGGTGAGTATCAAAAGGAAGACTCACCAAGCTGATGCCATAGGACTGAAGACTCGAGTGTGCGATTTCGTAGCCGTTCCTGAGCAATTCAATTCAAGGAGGCCGGATTTACCTTTATGAACCTCAGCGCGAAGTGGTCAGGTTTAGAGAAAGACCGCCCTTCCCTTCCTATGCGGCTAGGTGATAAACGCATAAACCGCTTTTCGAAGGTTCGACGCAGTTGACTGGGATACTACAACTCCATGCGGTTGATAAGCCAAGCGGTTCTTGTACTTTAGTTCTTTTTGAACGGTTCTGCTCGAGATCAATTCATTGGTCCGCTAAAGGAATGAGAGATGGGGCAAGAGATGTCCCGCTACCTTGCCTTTAGTAGTCGAGAAAAGGGAGTAGTCGAGAAGAGAAGAGGTATTGAAAATCAGACTGTGGTTGGTTCCATAGGGATAAAAAGAATTGGTATGATCAACGCCGTTTAACCACGATTGCTCAACTGTCAATGTGCAACTTTCCTTGTTCTTGTTAGTAGCCATTCAGAGCGGACAGGCAAGGAGAAGTCCCAATGCTTTCGTCTCAGGCTAGAAACTATAGATTCTCATGCGCTTGAACGGGATGAGTTTCAGTTTCCCTTTCTGACTTTAGTATTCGCTTCATCTTGACTTAGGAACATGGATTTGACCTCGAGCCGCTCTATTAGAATGGAATTCCAGGGCGCTTATCCACCGCATTTCTTCTATATTGTATACCTGAGTGACTTCTCGACCTTGTGTAAAAGAGATCAGTCTTCCTCGCCAATGAATGACTTCTTTTAAGCTAGCCTTCCTTCTTCACCAATTAGTTACTTAATATTCTAGAAGTGGAGCACCTTGCCCCCCGGAGGGACAAGCGGCTTCGCACCTTGTATTTACTTAAAAGCTTGCCGGACTCAATCTATATCTATAGCACTAGCTAGCCTGCTTCCTTAAATCATGACGGTGGAGTGCCCGATGTGAGTCAAAGAGAGTGGTACAGTCACTACACGTTGTTAGCTGTCCCCAGTGCGTGCCGGCTTCCCTAATCAGAATTCATCCCAATCTTTCTGAAGGAAGTGTTCGAGTGGTGAAAGCTGAAAGAGAAACTTCGAATAGTACGATCTCTCTCTAGTATCCCACCTCTATCTGTCCCTAGTTGTTCGCAGGTGAATGAGAAACTGGTAATCCAAGTCGGAAGTCCTCAACAGGCAACGGTCCTCACCTCATCACTAAATATAGATTCTACGGCCACGTTGTGAGCGAATCAAGTTAGAACGACTCTGGTACTCAAGATCGAATAAAATGCGATTTCAGTAATGCCAATAGAATTCGTTTTGGTCAATCGGCAAGTAAATTCCTTCTTGCCTGCTTTGTCTCTGCTTGAAAGCTTCCGTGTTCAAGTGAACGGTCAGGGATTGAAAAGTCAAAGTCAACAAAGTGGAATGCATCATCCGAATCGAGGCAGAAGGCGTGGGGAAAGAAAGAGGTAATTGCTTGTCGTTTTCAACTCCCTCCTATAAGCCTTGGATTGGCTTTCTCAAGATAGGTTTGAAGTCGATTAGTCTAGTTAAGCTAATCCACTTCTTGAATCACATAAAGAGTATCGGTCAAAGAAATGAGAATTCGTAGTTTGGTTGGCAGGGGACTTGGCCGTTCAGGATTGATCCTAGAAGGCCAACTTCTAATCGTATAAACTAATTTTCTCACTTTCCATTCGGGTATTATCAGTCAATTGAATGTGTTTCCTAAGCTTTCTTCTAAGCCCAGTAACAAAACTTCTTTTCGAACTAGAAAGAATTAAATAGTCGAAACGGAAGCTATCGAGTAGCGCACCAGTAGTCTAAAAGGAAGGTTGTAGTAAGGTCCCGGAGGGGCTTGCGCTTCTGAGGGCAAGGAGATGCGCTCAAGCTGAAAAAGCTACGATTCTGCTTGAACGGGTCCAGTCCTATTGTCTTTGTTTGTTCTGTGCGCCTGTGCCGGTGAATTCCTTCTTTCCTTTGAAGGAACTGTTTTAGTGTTGAAAGCCAAAGGAGAAAGAGAAAATAGAGCTAGTTGTGAACCAGGAAAGTGATAAGACAGTTCGAGGGAGTAGTGAATCGGCCATTTCCACAAGGAAGAAAGTCAAGTAAGTAAGTAGCTCACCCTAGGCCGGTTTCGGTCCAATCCAATAATCTAAGTAGCGAACCAGAAGAAATTCCTGTAGTTGAATAGGCCTCGTTCGATAAGTTCAATCCTTTCAATATGTTCTCTTTGCTTAGTCCGGCATTCCCAATCTCTTTCTTTTCCGACGTAAGAACCATATCAAGCGATGAGCAAATGGGTTACTCGAAAGCACAAGTCTCACAGCCGGGGCGAGCTGCGCGAAAGAACTCTTTCTTGCCGTAGTTTGCTTTGAGCCCGCTTTCAAGCTTCAGGAGAAACGGAATTCAAATAGAACGATAGTACGTGAGCCAGTCAACTGATTTTAGAACGAGTGTTAGGTAGATAGTAGAGTAGCTCGTCTTACATTCCTCTCAGCCTATATTACTATCTATCTCTTTCAAGTATCAATGATAGTAAGTAGCTCACCAGTCAAGTGAGAAGAAAGGGGAGGAGAGCTAGAATGAGTCAATTTTCCTAGGGAAAGCACACAAGCAGGAAGGAAGAATCGAAAAGGCACTTTATCTCCCATTTAGGAATGAGCTTTCAGGCCTACAAAAAGAGTGCCTAGCCAGAGAGTGGAAATGATCCCGCGAAGCCGGTCAGGCCTTATCTAGCTTAAAAGGCATACTGTCCCTACGAAAGCATCCATTTCATGAGTTGAACTGGCTCTGCTCCTTGCTGGAGGAAAAATGAACGAGATTATGTATGTTATTCGAAGCCTTTTAGAAGTCCGAGCTTTCCTTTCAATTCGTGTAGCGAGGTCCTCTTCTTGCTTTTGTGCCCTAGCATTCTACTGGATAGCTCCTACCCTTCCTTTATCCTCCTTGCGCTATGAATTGGCTTTCTTGTTGTTAATGGGCAGACAAACTTATGACCCAGACGTGGGTGGGCTTTTTTCTAAGGAATAAGTATGACCTTAATCTACTTTCTCGGGTATCTAGCTTACGGAAGACAAGGTCTTGACGTTCTATAGATGAACTAGCATAACAGACATGCTTGAATTTAGAAAGGCAAGACAACTCTGAATCACTCGTTGAATACAAAGACAAAGCAACTTTCGCCCTATCCTGACGGGAAGGGAACTTATGAAGAAGACTGACCTGTGCTCTTCCTGTAATCTGACCTTACTATAGCTTTCTTAAAGCTTTTGGCTTATTGATCTCCAACTGTATTTGTATTCGTATCTGGTAATTCTCTTTCTAGTGGATCAAGATATTCGAGGCTAATCCACTCTTCCTTGAAACTTGGAAATCGCCCTTGCCCCTCCTATTTATTCTCTGGCGGCTTCGCACCTTTATTTCAACTTTTTTCACTTATAAATGAGTTGCTTCTCGACTCGACTGACTCACACTCCTCTCCTATCTTTTTAAGAGCTGCCATGGGCATTTTTCTTTCCTTGGATGCTATAAGAATGGGCTGGCTCTTGCCCCATGAAAAAGGATGAAAATTGACAAATCCATTAAGAGTATCATTTGTCACTTCTCTTGATTTCCCACCCACCTACCTATCATCTATCAGTCTCCTGAAGCTCCCCCGCTTGGTAGCTAATCCCGCTCGTTGGTATCTGGGAGTCTAGATCTTAGCTTATCTTATACTCTCTATACTTCGCATTTCCTTGAGCCTTTCTACTTATAGACCTGGACTGCTATTTGTTTCATACCTGAAAGAAAAGGCAAGCAAGTCAGGGATTCCTCGAGCTGCTATCTCGATACCGATCCTTGAAACCCTGAATGAAGGGCACTGCTTAGGTAAGGGTAAGAAAGAAGCGCTGATCCACTTATACTCGCTAGGGGTTACTCTATCACACGCATCCTAGCTTATCTCACTTCTTCCTTGAAGGTCCCACGGACTGTTCGAATCCTTAGCCTGTCCTTGATTAGCTTCCTATCACCTACGCCTCCTCCCAGGAAGTCACTATTCTTTCCTTTCTCCTGGCTCCTGAAGCTTTTGCATTTTTCAAAGGCCTTCACTCGATCTTCATTCTACTATAAGAACTCAAACCTGAGTCCATTACTATCCTGGTCGAGTTCGTTTATTCGTTTTTTAAGAACTCACACTTCGTACCTGAACATGAATAGGCAGCGCTCTTTTTCCCGACGTAAGCCCAGGCTTGCTATCGGCTTTTTCCCTCTTAATTCTCAGGAGAGTGCTATAGCTTGTTCGCTAAATTCCTTCCCGATACCCCTTCATCACGTCTTGGGCAACCAAAACCCTAGCCTTGGAAAATTCTCTCACTTCCCCGGACGAATTGATTTCATATCTTTTCAGGTTCAGTGAGGACAGTCCTCCTAGCAGCGGTTCCTTTTCATATCCCGCTTTGAAGCAACTACACTCGCTCGTTAGCCTGTCTGGCTCTCGACGATGGGACCAGGGATAGTCTTTCTAGTCGCTTTCTTTCTTTGCCTAGACCGGGCAATCTGACTCACTTCTTCCAAACTAAAGTCACCGCAAACAAAGGGAGCCTGGTCTAGTTGGTGAATCAGTCGACAAAGAGATGACCAAGCCTTTTTGAAGTGGACCCCGATCTCACTTCCTTGCCATTCAGGGAAAGCCTCCTGCAGCAGACTTTGGGCTGTGTGAGAAGATGCGTTAGTGCTTAAGATACCGGCCTGCCAGTTGTACCCTTCCCCTACCCTTTCCTTGGCCAAAAGCAGGGGCGAAGAGCCGTGTCAATCGGTCCTTCACTACTTCTCGAGTGACTTCAGGTCGTAAATAGGCCAGAGGAAGTGTGGCCAGAAGATGAGGTCGAAGATGGCTAGCTTTCTTGCTTGCTTTCCGTTCTGGACAAGGCAGACTTGCCGTCTCGCTCACTTCTTGAGAATTGAGACTAGGGGTAGAAGAGTAGGAATGAGAAAGCAGTCTTAGAGAAGAAGGCTTTCCCACTTGAGAGATCGAATGAGAACCATAAATTCGAAAGAGAAGGGTAGAATTCAAAGAAGAAAAGGTCAATAGATTTCGACTAAGATCGAGTCTGGGAGAGGAAGCAGTTAAAGTAGGGATCATGCTGAATGATTGTTCAATTTTCAATTAAGAATGAATGACGTAATGACATATGCCCATATATGCATTGTCTGCGTCACCGTAATGACATATATAATGAATGAATGCATAATGACATATGCCCATAGCAACATCTGCTATCCACACCATTTAGGTCACGTAACTAGAGAGATTTCAAGGTCCGGAGGGTCTTGCGCTTCCTAGTGCAAGGAAAAGGGGATTCGAGCCAACCAAAGATGTATCTACGGCTGACTTTCGTGAGCGAGCTTGTACCATGTCTCCCGAAAAAGAGAAGTACATATGGCATAAGACGATTTCACATATCGAGGTCGTTCTGGGATCGGGTGTGTTTCCCGTCTGACAATGATGCCCGCCCGGAATGACATTGAAGATCTTTCTTCGTGCCGGCTAACTATTTTGGCGATTCCTAAATGACACGTGTGGATAGCGGACAATGCCGCATTATTATATACGTAATTACGCAATCCAATCATTTCTCAAAGAATTTCAAGCGTCAAAATAACCCTTAGCGAGGTTGGTGCTTATTAAGACAGATAGCTCCAGACAAGTCCAGGGAGGTCCTTGAATAGCCAGCCCCAGCCTGTCGTCAGGCTCCGCGCACCGTCTTTAGGTAAGTAATAAGTCAATGCGGAGCACTAGCACCAGTTTCACCCTGCTCGTGTTCTCAATTTCTTTTTAGATTGCGAGCGATCTCCTACTTACTATACCAGTTGCAGATGCTCTGGGTCCAGGTCCATTGGCTTCAGATCCAGTCTAAGTTTAAGCCCTAGCTTTCCTCTTTTCTAATCGCGGCGATCTGGTTCGATAGATGTGGGCAGGATGATTTGAACTAAACGAATAGATGCTTCGATTGCTGTATACCGCTTCCCGAAAGCAGTGCCCTTACCATCTCAGGTTGTAGGGGCGGTCAGGATCGATAGCTCACAGAGGATCAGGAGGAAGCTAGTCTATCTCCGTCCACTCATGCTTGCATGCCGTCCCTCCCATTGAAATACAATTAGTGGATACTTATTGATTGAAATGAAATCAAAATAGTGAGATTGAACCATCCCCAATCATCACGCAATCGAACCATCACTCACCAATCTTCACTCACACCGACCTACCCGCCATGCAGTCTCTCCCGCCAAATAGTAGTTATGGCAGGATTAGTTCAGGCAGGAGAAGGATTAGTTCCGCCAAGCAATGCCCACTACTGCTTCTCTCGCTAGCACTCTCACTCGCACTACCTCCCTCACGGAGGAGTAAGTCATGGCAGTAAAAGGGGGAATGCGTTCTTGCTGGCTGGCCGTCCCACTCATGCCTTCATTAAGGCTTGAAGAAATAAGGCTTGAAGAAAGGATTGATTCAAGTACTTTCCCACCTTCAACAATAGCTGGTTCTACTTAAATAGCTGGTCCTACCTTCGATAGATCGGTCTGGTCTTACCTTGTATGGAAGGTCTGGTAAGACGATCAAAAAGGCTGGTCCTACCTAGCTTATCGGGTTACTGGCTGGTCCTAAGAAGGTCAAGGAACGTTTCAAGACTAATCCTTGCCCCCCGGAGGGACAAGCGGCTTCGCACCTTGGGTGGTGTCGTTCTAAGGTCGCGAAGCAGGGTCTGTCTCTTCTCTAGCGGGGTGATAAGGGAATCCACTAACACACGATGTAGCGATGGTCGTTTTCAGGCAAGAATCCCAGGCAGGGTCTAGTCTATTTGGTGGCCTAGCAATAGCGTAAGTAAGTGGTGGGAAATTCCCCACCCACAATTTGAAAGCGCGAAGGTCCGTTCTAAGATTGCTAGTAATCTGTTCTGCAAAGGTCAAGTCGATGTGGGTGACTCTCCCGGATGAATAGATCACGCCCATCATCATAAGGATCTGCATCTCGGTATGGGTTGGGATCGTCAAGATGAGGGGGAATTGTCATGTAGATGGGAGCAATAAGGAGAGTAGTCAAGATGGGAGTGGGAGCAATAAGGAGAGTGGTCAAGCAAGCGGGTAATGCCAGATCATCATTTAACCTATCGTAGTAGCCGTCGAGGTCTCAACGACGCAGGCAGGCAGAGTGCCCTTACTTAGAGGCACCTAGTAGTGATAATACGGCGTAGCAGCGTCTTTCTAGCGGGTCTAAAGAAGCAAAGCATGATGTGCCTTGTCCCTCGAATCATGGAAACGACGGGTTTCATATAAGAAACACCCCCTCTCAGAAACTCTTTCGGATCCATCGGAACCGACCTTGTAGCCCCCACTAGGTTTATTCGGAGCCAGGACTCACTTTCTAATTTCTATAGACCTTGAAACTCTTATTATTTCAAATCCTCGTAGCTGCTATCCCGCCTTACATACCGTACCCTTATACTTAAGTGCATGCTACCTTTTAGTTTTAGACCAGACCTTTTACTTTATGCTGCCAGATGCTGTCAGAACCCTAGGAAATTAGATTATGGGGTGCTCCCATTAATTTGATGAACCAGCCAACTACACGAGAGTTGCTTTCAGGTATGGCGGCCTCTATGAACTACCCCTTTACTTTAGTTACTTTTTCACCTGCTAGAAGAACTAGATCTGGTAGCGGAGCCCTGTATCTTCACCTTTGCCTTTGGAGCCACCAATTATATAACCCCCCGCATTGGGATTGATTCTTTCAGACAGGATTTCATAGCTGTACCGAAGGAACATACCTTTGCTTTACTTACCATATACCAGAACTTGGAGATAGATCTTCAGCCCTAGACCTGCAATCAGAGCATATTTGTGTTGGTAGTCACCGGTAGACCTTACAAGACAGCTGCTTATGGAATCGTGGGATGGATCAGGAAGTGGAATTGGTTCATTAGACCTTGTTCAGACAATACACCTGCCACAAAGACTTTCTATCTAGCTACCCTATACCTTGAAGTCTTACCAGGAAGCCTATACCATGAGGAGGTCTTTGGAGGAACAGCTATCAGACCCTTACCTTGTCTTTAACTCACCCACCTGTCTGTTGAATTTGAAATAACAAGCTGTCGTAAACCTTGCTCTATTGATCCACCTTTGCATACCTAAACTCTTGCGACATATACAAGTAAGAAGCATGATAACCCGGTAAGGAACATAAAGGGCGGGAAGGAGACCATATTGATCTCTATTGTTCCTTATCAAAAGGCTACCTACATAATCTATCCGTTGTACCGCCCCTCTCCTCTCCTCTCTGCCGATGTGCTAAAGCAACCCAATCCCTACCTAACCGGTGCTACTTGCCATTGCTGACTGTAAATTGTTCACACATGGGACGAACACGTACTTCTTCCTGGGCATGGGGAATAGGAAACAGGTCAAAAAAGCACATCATCAATCGGTGACTCACAGATCACCAGTATGGCCTCGTGTTATGTGATTGAACTCTATGTTCATTGTGCTATGGGAAGGGTCTATACTTTAATGGGGAGTAAAGGTGAAATGCGGAATCGGGCTAAACAGGGTGCTTGTGCTCTGGGACTTCATTTCATACAATTCCTCTCGGCATTGATAGCGCACCTAATCAGTTCAGAAACCTAATCATTTAAGTGAATCCAATTAATCAGGGCTATTGTCCAACCCCGGTTCACTATTCCTCCGGTATGCACGCACGTATATAAAGCAATCAACTGTGAAGAAAGTATAGAGCAGCGGGTGAGCCATCAAGAATAAGGTGGCGCTCTGCATGCGCTATTGAGCTCGTGTATTATATATGTGATTTTGCATTTACTCACTCAGCCTCATTGAACCTCATTCATTGTGTAACCTCATCGGTAACAACCTCCATCAACAACTAACCCTCATTCATTGTTGTCAACACCTCATTTGTACGCTCCACCCCCAACTAAGTGTTAAATCACTAAATCAATTATGTCTTTTTGGCAGAATCCAAATCCTCCAGCTCCTAAAACAACCTCCTTATCTCTTGGAATCCTAACGGTTGGTATAACCCTAATCATCCAGCTCCACCTACCACTCCTTTTGAATGATTGTCTCTTTCTTTTT
>Ga0115844_100085_pt1 | contig 19199 bp, 12 predicted proteins | sample InSIn1gowninarea_FD_83858 | JGI IMG/M metagenome (GOLD analysis project Ga0115844, IMG submission 83858) | reverse complement strand
CTGTAGTTGATAATGTCACTATATATTGTTTGATACTCATCCCACTGACTCCACCTCTAAATAGGTTAAACACATACCCTCTTGTACATAAACCATACCCTTTGTTCTCAATAACAGTATGATGTTTTTTAATATGGATATTAGACTTTAGTAAAAGTATTTAATTTTTTTTTACATGTCTATATTTTGGTGTATGTTGTCAATGGAGATACTTTGTTCTCCAATTAGTTAAACTTTGAATTTAATATGTATTAGAAAAACAATCTACATGACTGTTAGCATACTTTTGTGTGAGATTTTTTAGGATAAAACAAAGGTGACTACTCCAATATAACTAAAAGGGTATCACAAGCTTACAAAATCCAAGAAAATTGAAACGAACATAAATTTTTTGTACTACAAATTATATTCTTGTTTCAATAATTATAATGCTTATGATAGACCAACTAATCTCCAATATTTGTTCCTCTCAAGAATTACTATGGAGGTGTGAATCACTTATTTTTTTCTAACCTAGAAATGATTACTTATCCTCAAATTATTCCTTGACATATCCATATTGAAACAATCCTTGCAATTATCATTATCTTGCATACCCAAATCCTATTTCAAATATAGAATATAAAATGTTGTACCCAATATTTTTATGCATGATATTCTCTATACATATAGACTAATTCTTAAAATGATATAATAATTAGTTACGCTAACTAATAAAAATATAATATATTATATATTCAGAATTGTTTTCAACTAGGATTAAGATTTTGCATCGACACAAAAAATAATTTACAACAATAATAAATGAATAATATTTTTTTAATATTAATTATCAATAGGATTATAATAATAAATTGTATTACTTAATATATATATATATATATATATATATATATAGAATGTTCCATTTTGTATTTAGCGAATCTAATTTATAATTTAATGTTATTGTATTATGAATCACCCTTAACGATGCAAAGGAATATTGAAGGAATAGAATATTAAAGAGGAATGACCATGAAAAATAAAACATTAAATATAAATAATATTATTTCTAATAGAATAAATATTATATAAATATTGTTTGAAAAAAAAGGTACAATCTTACTTATAAAGGAATTGGCCTTTTAATTAGAATCCATTAGTACAATTTCAAGAAATATTGTGACCTTTCATTGTTTCAAATTAGCTAGAAACAATTATGTGAAAAACATTTTTCTATCAATTAGACTATGAGAGAAAGAAGAAAAGGAAACCTCTTTTATCAATTTTGCAAAGATATTTTGTTTTTGTGTTTCCAATTTTTTCTAACTTTAGCGGTAATTTCTAATTGAATATTCTATCCATACCTACTTTGACATGATAAAATAGAGTAGAAATGAGTTTTGTATGTTATTGTTTATATTCATTTCCATTGTCCTCTTTATAAACACCATCATCTATGCACAGTACCAAGTTTGTAGTGGCTAACTCAGAGCACCAGTGGATTCCATGGAATGCTTTTCCGTTAATTTAAGCACTCGATTGGGCTTTCGAGGTCTTAAAATACACATTTCTGGTACCCCTTATGTAAAATTTTCTGCAACAACTTTTTGTACTCTAGTGAAATTAGGGAAAAATTTGTCCTTATGTGGTGGATTGGATCATGCTGGATTGATCAAGGAATATTCTATCCAATGGCATATGATTCTGAAATTTTGTAATTCATATGATATTTGTTCAATTTTTTGGACAAATTTAGAAAGGTGGAATGAAAAAATACTAACAAAAAATTTTCAAAACTAAAAAAATTCAAAAAATACCACTATATTACTTTAATATTCATGTAATAGTTGAAAAAAAAACTTTAGCGAATACATGTTCTGCAAAATCCAATTGAAATATTACTTCATAAACATAAAAAGATAATAAAAAAATATGTTTTTTCCTAAACAACAAATATATATATATAAAAATGTTGTATCTATTTTTCAAGTTATATAGATAAAGAATATATATATATATATATATATATATATATATATATATATATATATATATATAGATAGATAGATAGATAGATATATAATCAACAAAATATTCCCGAGTATCAACCTAATCTTCTCCTCCTCAATTGTGTGCACTGGAATGAGAATTGATTAATCAATATTATGACCCTTTAGAATCCATGTAATTAATGGAAGAGGTATGGATATAAAGTTTATTGAAGTTACATTTAGCACATAAATAACCAAAAAACCATGAATTTCTATGGATTGTGTCATGAGTGAATTTTTTCCTAAAAAATCAGAAGGAAATACATTGGAGAAATTGAAATCCTATGGGAGATTTAAAAAAATTCCATAACTTAGACACATTTGTGAAACCATTTCCATAAAACCCTAATTTTATGAGGTGCAAGGAAATTAGTTTAAATAACAACCTTGTTTGAAAAATAAATGGAAATCACTTTCAAAAATTATGGACTCTAAACATCAAGGTTAATTGAATGTTTGGTCACTATATAGGGATGGGAATTCTTGTTTCTATGCATTTACTTTTTATTTTATGGATAGTCATCCTTAGTCACTATTTCGATAAAAATTCAACCCCCAAAGTTTTGAACCCTCAAATTTCAACTTTCTTAAAAACAATCTCCCCTAAAATTTTATATGCATTAATGAAGACTATAAATGAACTCCAAAGAGTAACAAACAAGAGAAAGGTGTTGTAGAAAAGTTTAGACTTCAAGAAAAAAATATATATTGGAGGTTAATTCAATGAACTTAAAAACAACCCCACCAACATGGCTACATCAAATTAAAAATTAAAGGATATTTTTCTCCAACCATTAACCATTAGAGACAAAAATTGTAATAACGCAAGTGTAATCTTTAAATCCCAAGACCAAAATTTTGGGGATTTTCGAAGCAAAAAATTATTACAGTTCCCAAAAATTAAACAAAAAATAATTCAAGAGGGAAAGCAGAGCATGTTCGAAGTGTTGGAATGTAAAGCAAATACACAAGCCTAGTATGAGAACTTGAAAAATGGACACAACATTATTAAATACTTAAATTTGGGTTATTCTTTGAAACTTAATCTCAATACCATGATATAACGGCGACCACTAAAATAAAGAGCCCATTTTAAACCAAATGAGAAGGGAGAAAGGGGTAAATTGAAATTAGTAGCTCCTAATTCCAGGAACTATTTTATTTTTTTCCAGGTCTCCCTTAAGATAAGGCAATGCTACCCTCCATACCTAATTTTCTTATAAAATAATTTTTGAGCTACTATTAATAATTCACTATGACACAAAAAAAAATTGAGTCAAAATTTTAAACCCTTTAATTTCATCCAAGGGCTAAATTTCACTGCTTAAAGTTTCCATTGAGATTATTTTTTGTTGAAATATGCATGTAAACAAATATTATTATAAATAATCACAATATAACTTGTAATAAATTTATAATTTAGTTAATTTTTGTGTTTCTTTTAATCTAGGAAATGTGATAGGTATAATGGGGTACTCTTTTGATGATTATCATGGATTATATTTTATTTGCAATTCAATCAATTTAATTTATATGGCTTCCCTAGTTTGTTAATTTAATGTTATATTTTATTTTAACTTAAATTGAAATAAATTCCAAAATAGATATGCCTATAATTATGCTAATCCGAAGAATAGATCTTCCATAGTTATAACTAGCATTTGCATCAGATGTTGCAAAGGAAACACTGTAAGGATGGGTCTTAACGCGATATCTTTTTTATGAATCATTGATTGCCCATATATTTTGGCGGTCATAGGATGCCAAGGGATGAGTTGCTTCTGAGTAAGAGGATCGAGAATAAGAAGACAAATCACATTTTTATATGTCGTAGCACTTACTGTACCCAAATTTAGGAGTTAAAAATCCTCATATCATTTAAAAAATCTACTTCAAAATCAAATGCATTGTCTGTGATTATGCCTATGGTGTTCATATAAAAAAACTAAAAAGAAAAGCCTCAAATATTACATAATGGCTTTAGATCCCAAATGGACTTGATGATCTTCATATAATGGATTTTGTATATTTTTCCTGCCACAATACTTAGGATTGAAGCATAGACCTATTTGACTATACACATGGTGAGACTCATTTACAATCTATATCAAAGGAATCATACCCAAGGCCCTTCCAAATTCAATTACTATGTATAATGTTGTGCCATTAATATTGCTAATAAGTGTTGGAAAAAATTATGGTGTCACATGAAAAGTTATGCATCTCAAACATAGCATTTGAAGTGCAACAAAAATGCTTTTTAATTTGATTGAGGTTCCATCTGCATCATGCAACCAAAATGTTATCTATAAAACCCTATCCCTATCATTAATACAAAATCACATCATGATGTGATTACATTGTATATGTCCTTTTTATTTTCATCATAAATAAAAAACACAACCAAGGGAATTTATGTATGACCATTGTTGTGGCTTTAAAACATTTAACTTTTATATATATTATTTTTACAAAATTCTTATTAGTACTCTAAAAACCAAACAACTTCTTAGATTTGTCAGGCTCACATTTTGATTTAAATACAAATTTTTAGTAGTATTTGTTTAGTAGATTTGTTACTTATAAGCATTATATCACTTTCTATTTTAGATTGGTTACTTATAAGCATTATACCATTTTCTATTTTATTTTGAGAGTGATGTTGATTTCATTCATTTTATTTATTTTAATAATTATATAAAATATTAATTAAAAAGTAATTTAGAAAATATATAATTCAAATTATAAAAAAGTTCTATCTAAATTTTTATAATAATTTTCTGTTTTTCAAATTAGAACTAAATTTATGATAATTTATAACTAATTATGGTATTTAATTTGTCAATTGAAGTTATCTTGGGTGGTTAGGCTACTTGGTTGTTCTTTTCACCAACCAAAAGTATCTACTGTAACAAAAAATATTGTAATTTAATATACAGATTCCAATGCCCATATACCAAAGTCCAATATTAATTTACAATGATAAAAGAATTTTATTAGTGTATTTGCATGGTTATCATATGGCATACACTTAATATAAATTTATCAAAAGCTTAAAAATATAAACAGCAATCTCCATTACATTAAACAGATGCATTTTTATATGTAAAGTAATATACAAAAATCGCAATAAGTTCACTTATCACTATTTTTTATAACATTTTCACTTGCCTATTTAATAAACTTACAATAACAGTTTATACACTAAAAAAGTTATGACTTCTAGGTTCGTTTTAAAAATATATATAAATATATACACATTTGACATTAAAATATCTTGACATTCACGTATTTTATAGTAATTGACATTTCTTTTTATTTTATTTAACACTCAATTTTTTATTTTTTTTGGCATTGAATATTTTATTATATACAACATTAAAATGTTCTCCTTTAATATTTTAGATGGCAGGCATCGGCTTCCAAATAATCCACCAAAATGAGCCTTCCTAAAACATTTTTTCAAGTAATTAATTTTTTTAAAGTAACTAAATATTGTCAAATGATCTAAAATAAATATCGAGCAACAAATATATTTTCTATAAATAAAACCAAACACTATAAAACAACCATCGCAAAGCAAAAAAAAAGGAATTTACAAAAGTACGATGTCGGGTTGATGCTGATTTCGTTTTATTATGAAATACCTTGTTGGTGAAGCCATTAAGAATACCTTTCGCAATACCCTTAACTAAAGTTGACCTCAGAAGGCCACACAAATAAAATACTATTTATATTAGTGATAAAATTATATTTTTATGAAATAAAACTCAAGCTCTCTTACGGTTCTTGCACTACACCACAACAACAGATATAGAATAGTCATTATTATTAATTAAAACATATCTCACACCACATCAAACATTAATATATACAACCTTTACTGCACATCATGACTATTTCTTAAATGGTTAGTAAACCTGCTTTCTTTTGCTATGCTATCATATGAGCAGTTCGTCGACTACTCTCCCACCCCACTGCAGTTTGCAATATACAAGCACATTGAACTTAGAACGTTCAGTGCTGGGTAGCTCTTCTCCATCTCGTGTTAGTAATGGAAAGTAAACCTCCATTCTTTTACTATGCTATCATATGAGTAGTTTCTCGACTACTATCCCACCCCACTATAGTTTGCAATACATTCAGTGTTGGGCAACTCTTAAACATCCGATGTTAGTAATGGAAAATAGCTCTATTTTAATTACCAAAGATATACATTCCACATTAGATTGATACTCACATCTAAATACCTTGTTTCCTCATTTTCTTAAATTACGCTTATTGCATTGACAAATCTACTTAACCCAAGTTTATTAAATTAACATCTCTATCCCATTTTCCATGTAAAAAGGGTTTCTCAACATAACATTATAATACAAAGAGCAATTGTATTTTGTAAATGAATATGAGAAGCCAAACGTAGGATCTTTTATGTTATGCTTTTTAACTCCAATCATATCTTCGATGAAAAGAAACCTTCTATCTCTTTAGCTTGTTTTTGGATTGTAGATGTGAATAATAATGTTATGAACATAATATTATAATTTAGAAAGTGGTTTTATATTATAAATAAAGATTGAAAGCAAAAAGATACGATATATAATATTGCATAACAATTTTCCTTCCATTCAACACTATCGCTACTCCTGCACCATATGCACTCCACTAGTTAAATGACTCCCACAGATCACCAGGGCCAAAGAAGGGCATGGATTGGACTTCACAATACTTCCATCCTTTCATGCATGTCTATAAAACCAAGAATTATTCCTATTAACTAATGAAGAGCCAATGAAAGAACAACTAGAAAACCATTTTGTTCTTGAAAATATAGTGTTCATAACAGAATATATAAAAATCCCCAAATGTACATCTAGCCACAAGTCAAACATTACTAGGGGAAAAGAAATACACTTTAAATACTAGAAAGGTATTAGAAATTAAAGAAATGCTCATCTAAATAGGATTTCACAACAAGTACCTTTGGCAGGTACTAAAGAGGAGTTTCAATAGATTCTAGAAAACTATTCAAATTTCAATAACATGCCTTCCATTCCGAAGCAGCGGAAATAGGGGAAGACACAACGGTTGAACAAACATTTGAAACGATGTCATCTTCATCCCTTACATGCGTTGGCTAGTGTTTTATTAGAGAAGATCCATGGTGACTGCGTTGCGTTGGTGCTGTGACTCAAAGAATAGGGAATCCCACTGTTAAGAAACGGTCAAACCGTTTAAAAAATGGCAACCATCAAACCGTTTTCTTTCTGGAAAATTTCCCATCTCAAGCACACTGAGTACATGCAACAAGCCCAACCATAGATCCAAACAAGGTAGTCTCTGCACTCTTGAGTGCCTTGTTTCCTTCCTAAAATATTTCCCATCTCAAGCACACTGAGTACAAGCAACAAGCCCGAGTGCATAAGTTCCACCAGCCAAAGTAACTATCCAGAGCAGTCACAATGGATACGCTTGACTCAGTAGCCAAGTAACTATCTAGAGCGGTTGCAATCGATTAGCTATCAAATGATAAACAAGGGGGGAAATAAACACATTTGACTCACCAGCCAAATTAGTTTGTACAGTTGGGAAAGCTAACAACTGTCATATAATTCAAATCGATGGATCATCTTGACTCAATCATTTAACAAAATATCTAATGGTACATATTATGACATGGAGGCAGCTAGGATAGTTAATCTCAGAAGGAACGCCTTATGATGTAATTAAATTATTAAGTTGATGGCATATATTTAAACACCATGGAATCTATTGGAATATTCATAGTAATATTGAAATATTTAATCACTAAAAGTTTCCACTAAGATTTTTTGTTGTTGTTGAAATATGCATGCAAAACAATATTTTTATAAATACTCAAAATATAACTTGTAATAAAGTTATAATTTAGTCAATGTCTATGTTTTTTTAATATATGAAATGTTATAGGAATAACGGAGTAACCATTTTGATGGCTATGATGGATTGAATTTTATTTGCACTTCGATCCATTGAATTTATGTAGCTTCCCTAGCTTGTCTTAATTTAATGTTAATATTTTTTAAGTTAAATTGAAAATAAATTCCAAAATATATATGCCCATAATTATGCTAGTCGTAAGAATAGATCTTCCATAGTTATAATTTAATTATTATTTTGATTGTAGATATTTAAAACCCATGGAATGTTTTGGAATATTCATGGTAATATTGACATATGAATGATAAAATTTCTATACCCATGGAATATGTAAGAATATTCATGGTAATATTGACATATCAATGATACTATTTCTATCCAAGTTATGTATACTCTTTTAATTAAATTATCTCAAATTAATTAATTTAAGAAAATGGCATGTCAACGCATCATATTGGGCATGTGATGTTTCTAAGCCATGGTAATGTAAGAAGAATTGTTTCCAATTAAAGGATTTCCATAATAATAGTGTGGGTGAATCTACATGGATAAGCATATTTCTATATATTATATATCTCCGATAATAATAATAGAAATAGAGTGATGGCTATAGAAATTTTCAATCCTATTAATTACACAGTCACAATAGCTATAATAAAACCAGTAAATCAATTGATAGTAAAAATATTCTATATATAGTATATTTTAAATTAATTTTGAAATAAATTTTTTAATTATTAATAAGGAATAGATATCATAACTAAATTTTAAATAAATCTTAGGGCTTTATTCATGACTAATATTATAAATATTAGTTATTGATTATTGAATCTATGGCATCATCCTATTTATTATTTATAATTAAATTAAAATTCTAGAAATCCTATTATAAGATATACGCACGTATCAACATAACAAAATTAAGGAATCATAACTATGTTTTCACAAATTTAGTTATCTATATTTTAAATTTGTAAATTATGTATTCCAGTATATTTTTAATCATATATGTGTGTGTGTGTGTGTGTGTGTGTATAATATGATTTATTTTTTTTATATCTAATTTTTTGTTTTGTTTTTGTTCTCATTTTTTCTAATCAAATCTAAGTTATATGTTGAGGCTTTGTATTGAAATCTAAGGTGATGTTGAATTCAATTGTAATGACTTTCACTCATATTATGCAAATACCAAATGCATTCCCATTTATTTCTTTAGATGTAGAAATTAAACGATACAAATAAGAATATAGTGAAACCATGATACACCTTTTAATGTTTCACCTTTTAATGAAAATCCTCCATATGTTAGTCTTATTCAAAAATGTCTCATGTTCTTCTTCTCCTCTACTCACTCAATTATTTTATATATTTGCCACCACATGTAAACATTAACAGACCCACAACTTTATTCCTTGTTAGTTATTCCCCATATGTTAGTTTTTCTCAACAATGTCTCATGTTCTTCTTCTCTTTTACTCACAATTATTTTATATATTTTCCACAACTATAACTAAAGCCATGTTTTTCATTCTTCTACAAGGGTTGTATCTAGTAGAAAAAATTTCAAGGATGAAAATTTATTTTAAAACTTATAAACCTTGGCGAATATTAGTACTCCATAATATACATAATGTAAAATGTTTAATGATATTTTCATAAAATATTGAGAGTTCTAATCACTTTTAAGTTAAAATAACTTTAAAGTATAGACATTGAGCCAATAAATTGTATAAAAAATGTAAAAATTGAGAACTCTTTTTTATTTTTTATTTTATTTTGAAAAACCATGGAATGACAATTCAACACGTTTTTTTGTTATACTTAACTAATTTAAGTATTGAATATGTTAATTGAGTACCCTACTAAATATATGTTGGATTTTCCACTTCCTTATTTGTATGGGTCTATAGTGATGCATAATAATTTCTAAATTCTTCTTCTTTGTCACATGTTATTGATGGGAAAACTTGCTCCACGTTCACATTAGCAAGAAAGGCCCCTTTATTCAAGTAGAAAAAATGGACATAGATATTTTGATTTTTGTGGTTCTAAGAATTTTACTTATGTTATTGAAATTAAATGAATAGAGAATTATGTTGATGATTACACTAGATTGTGTTGGGTTTACTTATTGAAAAGTAAATCTCAAACTTTCAAAACTTTTAAGAATATTTTGGTGGAAAACTTTGTTATAAATAGTAATGTTCATCCTTCTATCTTAGAGAAGAGGTATTTCATTTGAATTTCGCTAATATTATTGTATGAATATAGTTTTGTATATTTTGTTACCTCTTTGAAACAATTTATAATGATTCTTACTCATTTATCCAACCGTTTTCTCAGCTACTTACTGTAATTCCTTGTATGGGTTCTTTTATGTGCTCTCTCTCAATTTCAATTCCATGTTTTGATATTGGATCTGTTAGTCTAACGTAACTCACTCGTTATGCTAAAATTTCTTGTATTTAGTAAAAAAAGTCTATTGCTCTCATTCTACGCTAACCCTTGTCATTGGATATAGAGAAGGAGTAATTTGTGTTGGAGTGTGTTCCTCATTTATGTGGCGACTAGGGGAATTTGCAAGGTAATTTTATTTCTCCTGAAGGGTTTTATATTATAATATTATATAATGCTTAGCATTTAGATTTTAAGGTTTAAAATGTTATAAAATTCTTAGGTTTTAGGGTTCAGGGTTTAAAATGTTAAAAAATTCTTAGAGTTTAGTGATTAGGGATTAGGTTTTAGGGTTTATAACACTTTAGTAAATTCCTTTAATAAACACCTAAATTGTTCCTTTGGAAAAAGCTATATAACTTGAGGATGAAAGATGGAGACTTGGTGTTTGAGCTAAAGGAGGAAGAATCAGACTCTACAACAGAGGAGGAATTAGAAGATGAAGAGCCATAAACTCCAGGTGTGATAGGATCAATTCGAGAAAGAAGGCAGCCAGAGAGGTATAGTCCATCTGCTTTCTGTTCCAATTTTGCTTTATCTATTACTGATGATGATCCCATAAATGTGAAGGAAGTAGTAGATTCAGAGGATCAAAAACTCTAGAAAGAGGCCATGGTTGATGAAATGGCATCTTTGCACAAAAATAAGGCTTGGGATCTGGTGGAGTTGCCAGCTAGAAGGAAACCCATTGGAAGCAAATGGGTGTTCAAGAAGAAGATGAATGCAGAAGGAAAGGTAGAGAAATACGAAGCTCAGTTGGTAGAAAATGGTTATTCCCAGGTGTCGGGAATTGATTTTGGTGATATTTTTTCTCATGCTGCTAAGGTAACTTCTATTAGATTACTTTTATTTGTTGTTGCTGCTTTTGATTTTTGGTAGAATAGATGGATGTGAAGACAACATTTCTTCATAGGGATCTGGAAGAGGAGATCTACATGAAGCAACCTGAAGGCTTTGTGGTGAAGGGTAAGAAAGAACTGGTATGGAAGTTAAAGATGTTTTGTGTGGGTTAAAACAATCACCAAGAATGTGGTATCAAAAATTTGATACATTTATATAGGGACTTGGCTTCACCAGAAGCAAAGCAGATCACTTTGTGTATTTTAAATTAATTGGTGACTGTGTTATTTATCTAGTTTTGTATGTGGATGATATGTTGCTGGTTGGAAATGAAAAAGAAATTATCTAGGATTTGAAGACCCATTTGTCCTCCAAATTCGATATGAAAGATATTAGTGCTGCAAATTATATTTTGGGCATGGAAATTAAAAGAGATCAAATAAAGAGGAAGCTCTAGGTAAACCAAATGAGGTATGTTGAGACAGTATTGCAGAGGTTTCATATGCAAGATAGTAAAACAGTGAAGGTTTGTATTCATGTAGGAGTAAAGTTATATGTTGAACAATGTCCCAAGACACAAGAATAGGAAGATGAGATCTCTCATTTTCCATATGCAAGAGCAATCAGTAACTTGATGTATGCGATGGTCTGTACTAGACCAGACATTGCACATGCAATGGTAGTATTGAGCAGTTTTATGTCAAAACCAGGGAAGGTGCTCTGGATAGCAGTGAAGCGGGTTTTCAGGTATTTGTATGGCACTAGTGGGTATGGTTTATGTACAAGAGGGTATGTGTTTAACCTATTTAGAGGTGGAGTCAGTGGGATGAGTATCAAACAATATATAGTGACATTATCAACTACAGAGGCAAAATACATGGTAGCCACTCATGCAAGCAAGGAAGCAGTTTGGCTGTAGAGACTGTGTTCAAATATGGGGTTAGTACAGGGAGCTATAAGGATAGATTGTGACAACCAAAGTGAAATTTTCTTGGCAAAGGACCCTACATATCATTCAAAGACAAAGCATATTGATGTTCCATATCACTTTGTGAGGGATATGATAGAAGACAAAAAGGTGTTGCTGGTAAAGGTGGACACTTTGAAGAATATTACAGATGCATTGACAAAATTTGTGAGCTCTGAGAAGTTCTCTTGGTGTAGAGAAACAATGGGCATTGTAGCACTAGATAATTGGCTAAGCTCTCTTGTGGCCCCCCGTGGAAAGAAAACAACAAGTGGCAGAATGTTGGGTTGTGTTATACTATTTCCATGACTAGCCCACGTAGTGAACCAGAGGGTTAGAGGGGGGGCAGAGTCCCCCCTCCATTGCGTTGATTGTGTAGCGGGGGTAGTCACAAGGGGTTTGAGGGGTGCAGGTAACCCCGCTCTATGGGGTCTGGAAATTTTTGGTTTTGGACCCTATGTTAGGTTGGGTGGACCTACCTATGGCTTTGTGCATGAGTTTCACACATGGTTTTGAACGTGATGGTTTTCGGTCTATGGTATTGGATGGTTCAACATGTATAAATATGTATTGTAACATTGAAAGGAACATAATGAGAAATCAAGCTGGTGGTCCTGGTTTTGGGATCCAAGGGAAAATCTCTATGTATATTTGTTTTATGTGTTATGCTCTTACATTGTTTATTTTTTGTGTTTTACAATTCATATGCAGGTAATTTCTATATGGGGTTAAAATCTACAACACACAGGCAATGACGTGTGCAGGTGACAATGCTTTGTGAACCTATGGTAGGGGGTGATGTCACATAATTAAGATGTGTCACATGGCACCCATGAAATGAAAAATTAGGCTGTGATTGAGCAGTCCAATTTTTTTTGGCATACCACCAACAGGGTACCTACCCAGTGATAGAAGAAAAAAAGGTGTTGCTGGTAAAAGGTGGACACTTTGAAGAATATTACGGATGCATTGACAAAATCTGTGAGCTCTGAGAAGTTCTCTTGGGGTAGAGAAACAATGGGCATTGCAGTGCTAGATAATTGACTAAGCTCTCTTGTGGCCTCCCATTGAAAGAAAACAACGAGTGGGAGAATGTTGGGTTGTGTTATACTATTTCCATTACTAGCCCACATAGTGAACCAGAGGGTTAGAGGGGGGGCAGAGTCCCCCCTTCATTGCGTCGATTGTGTAGCGGGGGTAGTCATAAGGGGTTTGAGGGGTGCAGGTAACCCCACTCTATGGGGTCTAGAAAATTTTGGTTTTGGACCCTATGTTAGGTTCGGTGGACCTACCTATGGCTTTGTGCATGAGTTTCGCACATGGTTTTGAACGTGATGGTTTTCGGTCTATGGTATTGGATGGTTCAACATGTATAAATATGTATTGTAACATTGAAAGGAACATAATGAGAAATCAAGCTGGTAGTCCTGGTTTTGGGATCCAAGGGAAAATATCTATGTATATTTGTTTTATGTGCTATGCTCTTGCATTGTTTATTTTTTGTGTTTTACAATTTGTATGCAGGTAGTTTCTATACGGGGTTAAAATCTACAACACACAGGCAATGACGTGTGCAGGTGACAATGCCTTGTGAACCTATGGTAGGGGGTGATGTCACATAATTAAGATGTGTCACATGGCACCCATGAAATGAAAAATTAGGCTGTGATTAAGCAGTCCAATTTTTTTGGCGTACCACCAACAGGGGACCTACCCAGTGATAGAAGACAAAAAGGTGTTGCTACTAAAGGTGGACACTTTGAAGAATATTACGGATGCATTGACAAAATCTGTGAGCTATGAGAAGCTCTCTTGGTGTAGAGAAACAATGGGCATTGTAGCGCTAGATAATTGACTAAGCTCTCTTGTGGCCCCCCATGGAAAGAAAACAACAAGTGGGGGAATGTTGGGTTGTGTTATACTATTTCCATTACTAGCCCACATAGTGAACCAGAGGGTTAGAGGGGGGGCACAGTCCACCTCCTCCACATACACCACCACTTCCTCTACGTCCACCCACATTGCCACATCCTCTACCTCCACCACCGCCTCCAACTTCACACTACTGACTCCATCACTACCACCTCCTCCTCTTCCTCCTCCACTAAATCCACCTCCACCTCCTACTACACCTCCTCCTCCACCTCCACTACCACCTCCTCTACCTCCACCTCCACCTCCTCCTCCTCCTCCAACATATCCACCTCCTCCTCCTCCACCTCCACCATCCACCCTCTCCTCCTCCATCTCTAGCTTCAACTCCTCCACCACCACCTCCTCCTCCTTCTCCTCCTCCTCCTCCACCTCCTCCTCATCCTCCTCCACCTCCACCTCAACATTCTCCTACCCTCGTCCTCCACCTCCACCTCCACCTCTTCCTTCACCACCTCGTCTACCTCCTCTTCATCCACGTCCAACTCCACATCCTCTAGCACCTCCACATCCTCCTCGTCCTCCACCTCATCCTCCACCTCATCCTCTTCCACCTCCACCTCTACCACCAACACCACCTCCTCCTCCTCCTGCTCCTCCTTGAACACCTCATCCTTGATGGTGGGGGTGTAGGCGTTAGAGACAATCTCCCTAATCTGCCTGCAAGTTCTTCTATGTCTTGATCAACTTCCCTTTCTCTAGGCTTATCAGTCATTAAATTGATATTTCATTTCTTCCTCTTTAAACCCACTTATCATGCTTTATTAACAAACAGTGGCTTTTTCAGGAATTATTAAAAGAATTACCCAAGTGCTATTGGCTAAAACAGTGGCTTTATTTGTATTGGCAGTAATTCTAAAAGAATTACGCCAACACACTATCGGAGGCCTGATAAGAGGGTTATATCCACAACACTATCAGTGGTGGCTTTGCAAAGGAAGGACTTACACAATACAATATTAGCAGTAATTCTAAAGAATTACTTTAACACACAGTTGCTCTTTTAGAATTCCCTTTTTCCTTGTATCGGCGATCGCTAATCCTTTGGTATATCGGCAGATTTATATGGAGCAATGCCCCGCTATGCAATGGACCCGATGTCCTTATTCTCCTGTCTCTATATTGAATTCAAGTCCGATATGTATCGGCAGTCGCTACCATTGACAACTTGTCCACCTCCGAAATGATGGACCCGACGACCTCTTTCTGAGCTGTTCTATAGGAATTTCAGGTCCGGACCTTTTCGGTGGTCTCGTTAACTTCTCCTCCGAAATGACACAAACTCTCCACGGAACCGATGCCTCTATATATCGTGGTCTATAATAATTCGGCTCCGTATATCAGAAAGCACAGTTCGGAGGTTTTGCCGACCCAACGCCTTATAGAAAGTGCTGAATGATATTTCGGCTCTGGATTTCGGAGCTCCCTCCTTTCACCGCTATGAAGCCCTTCTGATGCGATATTAGATTGGTTCATACCCGATAAGGGTTAGAACCAATATGGATAACAGTTCATGTCCGCGCACTTCCGTTTAAGAGAAAATATTACAACCTCTCTGTGTAAACAGAGTTATACACAGAACTTTAATAAAATGACTTTGAGAGCCTACGGAAGCAGCAGTGTAAAAGAAAATAATTACCAAGGCTTTCATCAAGCACTATGCAGGAAAACAAGGCAATTTCACCAACTTTTTATTCACAGTAATAAACCATCAGAGACGCCTACACATTAACGGAACCATTAACAATCATAGAGCAGGCACTTCATACGTGAGAACATCATCAGAACTATGCATATATTAATCTGAATGCATGAATTTACATTGAAAGACTTCGGTTTCTCATACCACACTTATACACAGGCACGCAGGCCAAACATTCAATGCCTCCCTCTCTTAGAGGCCGATTATCAATTCTAATGCCTCTCTCCTCTGTTTACTCTATCTGTCTCTCTTTTTCTCTCTGATGAGAGCTTCGCTGCCTGTTTATTTATAATAATGGATAGGCCTTCTCGGTCCTTATCCGATACAAAGAAAAGCATGCTTTACAGAATGATTTAAATCTTGAAAAGCTTTACTACAGCTTAGCATAAATAGCATGTTTTATTTCCCTACTTTATCCTATTTTTAACTAAAAAAACATGGAAATTGCAAGCTAAAGGACCCCACTCCCTTTCCTGTAGATATTTTTGGATTTTTGGAATAATTTGGAAGATTTTTCCCCTCTGATTCATATGCTCCCACATCAGACTCCTAAGGTAGAAAAATTTCATGATCTCCCAATCATGTGTTCAGATCTATGTTTGTCTGGATCCCAGATCTTGTGCTGCAATTTTCCACTTGTCACTGCTTATGTTTGTTGTTCCTCTCCAGGTCTCCATACTTTATGCTGCATCGCCACACTCACTAGGCCTTCATAATCTTCTACTATTTTTTTTTTGCTGTTTCTCCTTTGTTTTACTGCTGTTGGCCTCTTCCGGGATACTGTCATCATCAGTTTTATGATGCTTTCAATCTCTTGGTCCAATAAATCTCCCAGCGGTTGATTTCTTGCTGTCTGTTGAGCTAAGATAGCGTGCTCAGTTTTTACTCTCTTTATCTGTACTATCACTGGCAGACCTCTTGCTTCTATGCTGGTCTCTGTTCTGACTGCCACCCGATCATCCACACCCTCTTGTCTTCTGGAACAGAGAACTTCTTTTCCTTTGATTTGACTGCTCAACTGAGTCAAATGTTCCTCAGCACTGACGACAATGCTTGCATTCACAAAACAATTTCTAGAATAAAACCCATAAGGCTTCAGTGCTTCTTCTTCTGCTGTCAATGTTGTCTCAACTGTCACCATAAATGTTGTTGTCGTTGCTACCATAGATGTTGCTGCCACTGCCGCCATAGATGTTGCTTCCACTGCCGCCATAGATGTTGCTGCCACTTCCACCATAGATGTTGCTTCCTCCCAAACTTCCTGACCCTCTGCAACATTCTTTGGCTCACCACCTTCTTTGACAATCTTTAGTAATTGTCCACCATCATCTTGATTGATTTTCTCAATCAAATCAAGTTCTTCAAACATTGTAACCTCATCTTCTAACATTGTAGCGGATCCAAAATGTTGTCCCACAGTTCTCTCTTGGCTATTTAAACAAGCCAACTCTTTATTGTCACTCACGGAAACAAGTTTCTGCATATGAGACATGACTGTCTTATCTTCTTTTTGCAATAGTTCTTCTTCTCTCGAGACAATTACAAGTGATGGACTGTCTTCTTCATCACCTGCACTCACAAAACACTTGTTAAAATTAAAAACATAAGGTTGTTGTGCCTTATCTTCTTTTGGAAATAGTTCAATTGGTTGCTTTGTTTTCTCCTTCTCCTCTGTCAGCATTTCAGCATGCTGATTCGAATTCTTAACAAAATTCATGGGGTTGTCCATTAGTCTTTCTTCCACACCATCTGTTCTAATGATGCCTTCCTACTCTTGTCCACTGTACTGAACTCTTTCATTTGCAATCTCCATGTCATATTTTGGATTCTCCAACAAGTATTCCAACAATGCAATTTCTCTGTGGCATTGTTGCAGCATTTCATCATCACTTATAGTCCCTGCATTCACACACAAACTGTCAGTTTGAAAATCACAGAGTTCAACAATCTCAACTGTTGCTTCACTTATCCATGCTACAAACTGATCTACTTTTTCTGCATCCATAAGAACTTCCTCTTGTGTTGTAGCAGCTTCACAAGATTGCACCTTCTCCTTAGCCCCTGTAACCACATCAAAAGTATCAGCTACATTATCCAGGTATTCCTTTCTTCCAAGTAACAGGGTTTTTGAATTAGTCTTCTATTCTAGCTCATCTTCTTCTTGCAAAGGCAACAATGTATGATTAACACCATCCTTTCCAAACTTGTAGGTGTTTCTTTTCCCATTATGCATGGCTTCTTTGTCATATTGCCAAGGTCTTCCAAGCAATATGTGACACACATCCATTGGCATCACATCACAAACAATTTTATCTTTGTACTTGCCCACTTGAAATTCCACTTCACACTGTTCACTTATCAACAATTGATGTCCCTTTTGCAACCATGACACTTTATAAGGTGTTGGATGCTTCATTGTCTTCAGCTTCAATTTCTCCACTACTTCTATAGAGACCAAATTATCAGTGCTGCCACTATCAATGATCATCTGGCAACATTTCCCTTGGACTTTACACACTGTCCTGAATAAAGTCTTCCTTTGTGGCGGTTCAGCCATCTCCTTTTCTGGCTTAAGCAAGACTTTATTAACTACCAGAGATTCTCCTCTTTCTGGTGTATTTTCTTCTTCTGCTACTGCTGCCACTGGCATCTCTCCTTTAGCTGGAGCAACAATTGCATTCCTCTGCTTTGTTTCTGCACTCTCTGGGCACTCAAAAGCTCTGTGTCCTAGCTTGTTACATTTGTAACATCTTAATTCTCTGCCTCCTCTTCCTCTAGAAAAACTCCCTCTGCCTCTTGCATCACCTCCTGTGGGTGCATGCTGGGTTGAGCTACTGCTAGCTCCTTCTCTAGGTGTTGTAGATCCTCCTCTACCACCTTGACTTCCTTTTCCTCTGAAAGTCCCTCTCCCTCTGGTAGATTGCTTCCTCATGAGTTTTTCCTCAGCTTTTAGCGCTATCTGATAAGCTTTCTCTACTGTTTTAGGAGACAGCAAGCTTATCTCATCCTAAATGTCCATCCTGAGGCCATTCATATATCTAGCCACCTTATCATCTGTGTCTTTGGTTTCTCCAGCCCTTATGCTCACTTTATAAAACTCTTTTGTATACCCTTTCACGGTTAACGCTCTTTTTCTAAGATTTTGCATCTGTCTAAACAATGTTTGCTGATAATTACTTGGCAAGAATTTACCTCTTAACTTTGCTACCATTCGGCTCCAATTCTTGATTGGCTGCTTACCAAGTCTCTTCCTTTCCGCCTACACACCATCCCACCAGAGTGCTGCATGGCCTTTTAATTTGGTGACAACAAACATAAGCAGTGACAAGTGGAAAATTGCAGCACAAGATCT
>Ga0115844_100083_pt1 | contig 19432 bp, 18 predicted proteins | sample InSIn1gowninarea_FD_83858 | JGI IMG/M metagenome (GOLD analysis project Ga0115844, IMG submission 83858) | reverse complement strand
TGGATGAATTGGGTAAGAAGTAGCAGTTGGGCATGTTATATAGTGACAACCAAAGTGCCATACATTTTGGAAAGAACTTTGCATTTCATTTCAAAACTAAACATATACAACTCAAGTACCATTTCATACAGTGAGTGTTGGAAGATGGACAATTGAAGTTGGAAAAGATACACACTAGCCAGAATCCTATAGATATGTTAAAAAAAGTTGTAACCAGGGAGAAACTGAGATTATACTCAATTTCAATTGGTCTTAAAGTATGATGAAGAATATGAGAAACAACCAAGTCCAAAGTGGAGTCATTGTCCAACAAATGAAACAATAGTGTAGTTTCTATAATCAGTATCCAAGAGGGAGATTGTTGGGTGTGGAGCCTAATTATCTTCTTTATTTAGAGGTATCATAGCATTAGAGCCTAGTTTGTAATGTGGAGACAACGTTGCCCGTAATAATTATGCTGCAAGGGGGGTTCAGGGGGTGGATGTGATCTTTGGGAGCCCCCCCAGCAGGGAACTGGGGGCAGTGCTCCTGAAGCTAAAAATAGATGTAAAATTACCTTGTAAAATTTTGTAATTTCGTAGTCAATCTGGCTTGTTCATTAGGCAGAGATATGAAGGTAGAAGTTATGTTTAATTTAGGTTTTTTTCCCTAGAAGGAAACCCCTTGCTATATATGAGGGAATCATATTGCGTCTATGTAGATATGTATTCTGAGTGAGAAAGAGAGAGGAGATTGAGTAAGAGAGAAGAGGGAATTAGAGTGGATCTGCTACAGGTTGTATCTCTTCAGTTTGATGGATAATATAAAAGGAAGGACTAGTTGTTTCTCGTGGATGTAGCCCAAATTGGGTGAATCATGTATATCTGTGTCTCTCTTGTTTCATGTGTTTTATGTGTTTATATTTCTGCAATATATTTTATGTGTTCCATTTCTCACTTCAAAGTCCATTCTATTGCTTTCAACTTAGTTCCTCAAATAAATTTTTATCTGTTATCTACTTTCAAGATTGGGTACATGAAACAATGTTTTTTTCCTAGAAAACCTAATCCTTTTTATCAGTTTTATAAGGAAACTTCTACTTGGGAGAATACATAAACACTTTAGTCAAGATGGTGAACTTGTTATGATTGTAATGATCAAGAGTACTCCCAATTCATATATATCAATATTTCCTTCCTCCTCACCATTGAATCCAAGTGCATGTACATAGAATCATCTTTCCCAGGACCAAACCTCTAAGTTCCTTGTATACAACATTTTAAGCTAATATGTTTTTAAGCTTTACATAAGCCCTATGTAACCCTAAAAGGGCCCTTATTAAGCCTAAATATTTATTGTTTACCCCTAAAACCACTTATTATGGGTAATTGTTATTTCTTGGTTTTATAGAAGGACGACATATATGTTCAAGAGGAAAGGATGATACACTTCAGTGGCTAGGTCCTTAGACAAAGTAGAACTTGATAACCTAGCTAATCAAGAGTTTTGGGTTATACATGGTAATAAGTATATCAATTATTTCATAGAAAGGATATACCTACAAAGGGACCAAAATCAAAGGTATGCATGGGTAATAATAGATATACGTCAAAGAAGGGATCCTTAAATACGTGAGACTTTGACATATTTTCTTATGGACAACCTTCAACAAGCTTAAAAACCAAAGAAGTGATCTATTATTTTTTGTTTAAGGATCACATTTATATTACTGATGTAAAAGAGTACAGAGATATTGTCATTGTGTTATGGGTTGCTCTATTAGGAAACTGACCCAATAACACAATTTGAGCTTCTTCATATTACAAATGTTTCTTGTAATGAACATGTATGAAATAATAAAAGAGTGTCTATAACGAAAGTTTCCATACAAAAGGTTACAAAAGTGTTGGATCTTATCAACATATCTATCTAGACAGTAACAAAAATGGGAGAAATTATCCATGAAGATACTGAAACATTATAGAAAACCATGAAATAACCCAGGCCTATCCATGATTTATCATTGTGGGTGAAGTCATGAACCCTAGACCCACAAGGAGATATTGACTAATGTTTAGCACAAAAGCACAAATCACATTCAAGGGCGAAGCCACAACACATAGAACATCCAAGAGATGGACCTTTTCACTTAGGATGACTGACAGGGAGAAACCCAAGCATGAGAAATTGAATTTGAACAATGATCACAATCATTAGAGCCTGACCATCCTGAGCATGAGTCACACGGCCAATATGAGTATAAGCAACACAACCAACAGAGCATGCCTAATTAAGGCATTTTCTAAAGCATAAACTTTGGGCTTGAGCACCATGAGCCACATTCCACCTATACTAGAGCTGGTAGCCACTGAAGGTCACTAGTAAAAGACCAAAAGCCAACACCTTGATCAATGAGACATTCAGTGCCCTTCCAAATTCCCTGAACCTCCACCCTTTTCTAGACTAGTCCAATTTTCTCTGAGCATGTTCCAAATTTCTAGCCTCTTATGACTTGGGAATGCCTCATGATTCTTAGTATAAAACCTTGAGCCAATGCCAAAGACCATAACTAGATGAGAAGAGAATATTCTATAGCAATGTATGAATTGAAATTCTACATGGGAGGCAATTTCATAGGTGAATTATTAAGATGCAGTGAGTCGACCACCTTGTTCCCTAGAGAATCCAGGTGAACTTTGGGTGAGTGAAAGGACCCAATGAAAAATTCAATGCATTCCCAATACTCTATGCCTGAGACGAGCAATAACCATTGAAGGGACGATCCTAGGTTGCATGTGAGATATAAAAATAATCGACATTGTTACTTGATGATGGCATAACTATAAACAAAAGAAAATTGATAGTGCCTCTTTCTGGATGCATAGTATTATCTGAGGAGCACCACCTTCTTGTGAGGCTGGGAATTTCCAAACACATGAGGAGGGCCTTAAAATCATAATTTCTTCCCATCATTAATTTATGAGGTGCATTGTACAACCTATTTCGAACTGTAAATGCTGACATCACCTAAGAATTTAACCATCTGTATGCTCACTTAAGTGGCAACATTTGGCAAGATAAGTGGCCTATTATCATGGTTGTGACATAATTCCATGATCATCACCCACCATGGGTGAGAAATCCTAGAGAGATATGGTTATACATGAGTTTTGAAGTTGTTCAAAAAGGGATTGGGACCATTGGGCCTCAAGGGAAGGGCCATCTGAATCCAAAACATAATTGGAAAGATAATCTACTAACTTGTTACTTGATCGATGAACATTTAGGAGCGGAGGAGCATGGACTCAATTAATAAGTGAGGATACTTTGGTGATGTGTGATTCAATGCATCATCACCTTGAGCTTTTAGAGAGGACAAAGAACATGGGCTTCACTGGAGGAGCAATACCATACCACGTGGGTTTATATTGGGGGCTATATATTGAGGAAAAATGACATAACATATTGATCATTTATTAGGGCGTAAAAGGTTTTTATATTGGTAAGAATAAAGAATGGAGCTCAAATTTAGTGAGAAAAATATAAAGGGGTATAAAAAGTGTTAATGCAAAAATGGATAGCTACAATATCTAGTGAAAGTAGGGGTTTTTTAAATTGGGAAGGTGTCTTGGGTTCATATTGGTAGGGGGTTAAATAATGTGATTTTAAAGGTACTTTCTAATATGTATTCAAATTAGGGGTATTATTTAGTATGCCACTAATGGACATGATATATTAAAGGTTCATTGAGTGGATCCCCCATGGGGGAAAGCCACATTGGAGTTTTTTCAAAAAATCAATAATAAGCAAAGAATGTCCTTTTATTAGGACTTGAATATATTTTTTCTTTAGAGAAAGTGTTAAGCCTTGTTCAAGATCCCATAGTTTAGTTTCATTGTTGGTGGAGATTCCAAGCTTACCTTCATATATGTTAAGGATTTTTATTTCACTGTTCTTGAAGACTCAATCATAACTAGCAGGACTTGGATTGCCATAATATTCCCGATCAAAATTTAGTTTAACAAAGATTATGGAGGGAGGGGACTAGGTCATGTGGCTTACAAGAGTGGGGATGTGAAGAGAACCTATGAAGGACGTATATTGAGGCTTGATCCAAAGTAAGTGCAATATGATTTGTTCGGCTGAGGGAAAATTCAAATCTTGATATGCCCATTGCACATAGTCAATTGTCTCTTGAAGCTAAGAGAGGATGAGATTTGATACCTCCTCTGAGGAGGATGAGATGCTTTTGAAGATGCAAGTGTTCCTCTCCTTCTAGATGTTTGAGGTTGGGAATCCTAGAATTATTAGCCAAGATCTATTGAGGATGGGATTTGAGAAAGGATATTCCCTCCATTTCTCTAATGATGTAGAGATGGAATGGGTTGTTAGATTAGATTTTTTGAATGATATTACTAGTTGATCCCATAACATAGTTGAGAATGAGTAGGTGAGAAAAAAGAAATTCAAATCTTCAGGTTGAGCTTGACATAACATACATATAGATGGACATAAAAAGTCATGTCTTTGAAGCTTATCCCAGGTTAAAGTTTTATTTTTATAAGTAGATATATGAAGAAGATAGTATTGGGCCAATGCTTGAGTTTTAAGAGATACTTCCAAATAGGATTAGGTGCCTCTATTTAAGCTTGTGTTAGAATTCTGTAGGCCTGTTTTAAATTAAAAACCCCATATGGGTTATACCCCCATTGCATATATCAAGCAGTAAAAACCAATTTCAAAAGTTTCTTCTCATTGTAAGGAGTCCCTATCTAGGTTGGAGATGTTAGAAAATTATATATTACAGAGAAATGGAACACATAAATATTGTGGAAACACAAATACAAAAACACATAAAACAAGAGAGACATAGATATACATGGTTCGCCTAGTTTGGGCTATGTCCATGGAGAAACAACCAATCCTTCCTGTTATATTTTCCAAAAAAATTAAGAGATACAACCTACAACAAATCCGCTGTAATTTCCTCTTCACTCTCACACAACCTCCTCTCTCTTTCTCAGAATAATCATACAAAACTGCAATACAATTTCCTCATATAAACTAAGGGTTTCCTTCTATGGAAAAAGCCCTATATTAACATATATCCTATCATTAGATAATTCGCCTAATGAACGACCCAGATTGTCTACAAAAATACAATTATATTTTACAACACAATTTTTCATATATTTTTAGCTTCAGAGATGCTACCCTCGAACCCACACTAAGGTGGGGGGGATGCTCTTTAAAACTAGCCATCACCCCTTTGGACCCCCTAGTAGACATCATATGGGAAGCATTTCTGCCCCTTTTAGGAACTAGGGTCTAACGCAATCGAGACCTCTGAATCAAGAAGACAATCATGCTCCACACCCAACAATCTCCCACTTGGATACTGATTATAAAACCTCCAACGCTACTTCATTTTCCAGACCATGCTTCCACTTTGGACCTTCCTATTTCTCATATTCATCATCATTCCTGAAGACCAATTGAAAATGACCAGGACCTCAGTTTCTCCCTAGTTACAATGTTTGTTAAAATTTCTGCAAGATTTTGGCTAGTGGGTATCTTTTCGAGTTTCAATTATCCATCTTCCAACACCAACTGTATGAAACGGTACTTGAGTTGTATATGTTTAGTTTTGAAATGAAATGCAAAGTTCTTTCCAAAATGTATGGCACTTTGGTTGTCACTATATAACATGCCCAACTGCTACTTCTTACCCAATTCATCCAGGAACCTTTGTAACCAAAATCATTTCTTTAATAGCCTCTGTAGCAGCAACATACTTTTCTTCCATTGTTGAGAGTGCAACAACACTTTGCAGTTTTGAAACACAAATGGCAATTGTTCCACCTACAATAAACACATACCCTATGGTGCTCCTCCTATTATATCTATCACTCACCATATCCACTTCAACATATCCCTGTAGAGCAATGTTTGGACCACCAAAGCATAATGATAATTTGTGGTACCTCTAAAATCCCTGAGAATCCACTTCAAATCCATCCATTGTTATTTTCCTGGATTGTTCATGTACCTGCTAACAACTCCCACTGCATGTGTAATATCAGGCCTTGTGCAGACCATTACATACATTAAGCTTCCAATTTCTTATGCATATGGAAATTTAGACATATAAGCCATTTATTCCTGAGACTTGTGACACACCTCCTTACTTAGTTTGAAATGGATAGACAATGGTATACTAACAGGTTTTTCATTTTTCATATTAAATATTTTCAACACCTTTTCTATGTACTCAGTCTATGTTATAGATCTAACCCAAGACTATTATAGATCTAATATGAAAATATAAGATAATGCAAATAAACCCAGAAATAATATGAAATGATTCTTTATTGATCAAACCCTTAAGGTAGGCAACACGATACATTCACTCCTTAAGAAAGGAGAACACTCTACAAGCCATATGCATGTTCATACAATAATCCTTGACATTATTCCTTGACATGGAGTCTGTAGCCTCTATATAGGCCTCATACATACAATACCATGGGTCATTACCATTGTTCCCTCATACCATCAAACTAATACCATGGGCCCATTACATTATTACTAACTACTTGTGGTCCCTTACATGATATGGGTTAACCACATTATTTATTACTATGACCCATCCCATTATTACATTATTACCTTGGGTACCTCCCTTGGTACCCCATATTATCCCCCCTAGGTATATAACATTCCACCCCCCTTAGCATGTTTCATCCCCGAAACATGGGAAGAACACAAATAATAAGATCTACTCAAAAGAGTAGTCCACTGGTACCATGCACGTGCATCTAGCCATCCAAGAGAAAGGTGAACCCTCGATCTCGTTGGTGCCTCGCTCACTTGAGATGGAAGTTGACTGTGGTAGCTCTTCTGTGTTTATGTGTAGTAGGTAGATCTTCGCTCCTCTCTATCTGTCATGTAGGGGTTGTTGTCCTTGTGGCTAATTGGGTGCCATTTTGTTGGTTGTTTTCTTGCGGGGTGATGTGGGTGATGATATGTTGAAGTTTTAACTCACGGTGTCTTTTTATTTAATTCACCTTGCTGTGGTGTCATATCTTCCAATATTACTTCAACCATTGAGCCCTCATATGATGTATCAACACCTGTATCCTTTTCTGCTTCAGTCTCTGTTTGTGTTTGATTATCGATCATCAATGTCTCATCATCTGATATGTCAGTCCCTAGAACATCTTCTGCGTCAACCTTCACGGAATCTACTTGTTTATTGATGGAAATATCCTGTAATGTAATTTTCTTCTTTTTATACCAGAACTTCAGAAATTTCTTTTGCATATTAATATTGATAGTACCCACAAATTCCATCCAAGGATATCCTAAAACAACATCCATATTATCCATCTCTGAAGTATAAAAATCACCATGCAACACATACTTATCCATAGAAATCTTCAAATCCTTATACACTTGAACATCTTCATCATCCACTTGTGTGTTTTCAATGTGTTTTGCTGGAACTTGCAATTTTTTTACCAGATTAACATTCATAAAATTGTGCTTGCCACTAGGATTTATAGATACAATGATTTTCTCCTTCTGAATCAATCCATGAACCTGCAATAGGGAGACACCCGTACAAAATAACTTTTTATGTGTCTCATTCTCCTTCTTTCTAGTTCGAGACCATTTGTTTAAAAGGACTCTTTCAAATTCTGCATCTGAAAGTTTCGACAACTGCTTGTCGTCAAGTGAGAAATACTATTCGTAAGCCTCATCTCTGAAATTAAGCCATACTAAATCCTTCCAATTTTTTTCTCATACTGACTTAGTTTGCTTTATGTATTCTTCAATAGTAGGGCTATCATCCTTTCCAGTAAAATTTTCCATGAAGAGGGTTTGAGAAAAATTCACTTACTTGGCAAAAATTTGAAATGGCCACAATTTCATCAATATTGCTCAGAATCTCTATTATGAACTATTTTTGGAAATGGAACAACCATTCTGGATTTACCCATGTGATAGAAATCATGATCTAGACACTGAAATTTCATATCTGCACTACAATTTTCTTGTCGTCACCAAGATTTCTGCAAAAAAGAGTTAATTTTAAATCAGCGATATCTCCCTTATCCGGACTCCGATTCGATTGATTATTTTTTTGAAATTGGGTAATTTTTCCAAAAAAACTCATATATGCAATTAGATTTTGTAGATCTTGCACCAGGACGTCCAGATCTATGCCGCAAACTCACTACCCTGAAAAATTGTCTACAACACCACTAATTTTTAGGTCAGCGATACCTCCTTCATCCGGACTCCGATTCGGCTGTTTTTTTTTTGAAATCGGGTATTTTTTCACAAAGAATCTAGATCTGCAATTATATTTTGAAAATTTTGCACCAAAACATCCAGATCTGCGCCGCAAACTCGCTGCCTGAAAAATTGTCTGCAACACCATTGATTTTTAGATCAACGATATCTCCCTCATCCGGACTCTGATTCTACCAATTTTTTTTTTTTAATTGGGTATTTTTTCACCAAGAATATAGATCTGCAATTAAATTTTGCATATTTTTCTCAAAAACATACAGATATGATCTACAAACTCGCCGCCCTAGAAAATTCCTGCAAAAAATTAAAAAAAAAAAATCTCCACTTTTGTGCCCAAGAAAGTGCTCTGATACCACTTGTTATAGATATGATATGAAAATATAAGACAATGCAAATAAACCTAAGAAATAACAAGATCTGAATATAGATAGAAATGATTCACTTTATTGATCAAACCCTTAAGGTAGGGCAACACCATATATTCACTCCTTAAGGAAGGAGAACACTCCACAAGCCATATGCCTGTTCATACAATAATCCTTCACATCCCTCAATGTGGAGTCTCTAGCCTCTTTATAGGCCTCATACATACAATACCATGAGTCATTACCATAGTTCCCTCAATACCGTTTATCTAATACCATAGGCCCATTACATTATTACTAACTACTTGTGGTCCCTTACATGATATGGGTTAGCCACATTATTTATTACTACGGCCCATCCCATTATTGCATTATTCCCTTGGGTATCTCCCTTTGTACCCCATGTTATCCCCCCTAGGTATATAACATAGTGTTGCTATGGCTTATTAGTTGAATGTGTCATTGAGAAGCATTTATATGTTGAGTAGAGTTGATCTTGTTACTATTGGTTAGATATTAATGTTATAATTTAGCAATATTGAGCAAAGCTATTGAGATAGGTGTGGTGGTTGTATGACAAGGATAAAGGTAGTGGGAAAGATTATTATTTGATATTTTATCTTCAGGGTGGTAGGGTGGTGCAAGATGGAGAGTGGAGTCTCCTTTAGATTGGAACCTGAGAATACTTCAGGCGGGTAGGGTGGTTCTAGGACAGGTTGGTGGTGCAAGGTGGAGAGTGGATTCTCCTTCAAGTTGGAGCCTGAGAGCACTTCATGGTGGCAAGGTGGTGCTAGGGTAAGTTGGGGCCTATGTAAGGTGTTCGAGTGTCCTTTTAGTTTAAGTTTATAATGCTAGAGAGTTGGAGTTTGTAAATCAGGTCATTGGCATTAGATTGTCCTTTCATTTGGAGCTGACAAATTTGGGGGTCGGAGCCTCCTTCCAGTTGTAGCTATAGAATCTTGGAATTTGGAGCTTCCTATTGATGTAATATTTAGAGACCTATATTAAGAAGTTCAATGGTTTTTCTCCCGGAAGGGTTTCAATCTAAAAAATTCTTGTGTATTGTCTTGATGTCGTGCATTATTGAATGGTGATGTTAATTGTCCATGTGATGTTGATTTATGTTTGATATAATTTTAATGTGAATTAAATTCTCTCAAGATTAAAAATTAACTAATTGAAAGGAAATAATGATTCACCCCCTCTCAATATTTCCAACAATTGGTATAATGGCAGGTTCCTCCAGTTGCAACTAAATAGTTGGAAGGAAAATATCAGAAGTGTGGAGTTGGGAAATTCAAAGAAACTCACATACAAATGATCAAAGGAAATCTATGGTATTGTAGTAGTCTCTAAGTCTGCTACATCTAATCAAGAGAATCAAGTTGGTTATCTAGCTCGTAAGTTCGATGAAGCTAATTATGAAATATGAGAATCCAGAATGGAAGCCTATTTGAAATCTCGTGGATGTGATGTATCTCATTTTATTCTTTCTACAAACACATATACTGACAAATCTATATGGTAATACAAAAGTTATGAATGTCAATCTTAATACTCTACTAGACCCTATAAAATCCGAATTTGATCAATGCTCATCGGTCAAAAGTTTTTGGAAGAAGCTCCATGATCTCTACTCAAAGAAGCATGCAAGTCAAGATGAAGATGATGATTATGATTATGATTCAGATGAAGAATAATAAGCAGTAGTCGACATGGAGGGAGAATTGATTAGTGCCTTATGTGATCTTAACAAAGAAAGCAAGTGAAATCAGATAATCGAAGAAGAAGTTTTCATTTTAAGACTTCAAGTATAAGAAGTTGAAAAGAAGGAGAAAAACTTGACAAGTCACTTAGAGGAATATGTTTAGAAGTAAGTATCAAAATTTGGTCAAAAGAAAAATTAACTTGATGCAACTGTAATAGCAATAGGCAAGCTCGGGAAATGGCAGAAAGAGAAATTTTTGGATGAAGAAAGAAAGAATGATGAGAAATATCAATAAATTTCTCGATTGAAGATGAAGGTGAAAGAAGAAGATGAAGCCCCATGCAATGAAGGAACAAGCTCCAAGCCCCCGCACATCAACATTGACAAGAAGCCTGAAAGCAACATCCTTCAAAGGAAAAATCAAGGTCAAAAGAAGATTAAATATAATGTCACTCCAAAAGGTAATACTCGCAGGATCAACAAATGTTTGTACCTCCTCCAAGAAAGAATGTTTACAGAATACCGTCAAGACAAGACATCTCATCCAGGTACATTAGTATGTTTAACGGTTATTGTTTCTCATGTTCTAACTTTAGGCATATGGCCAGGGATTGCAAACATTATTAAAACCCTAGAAGCAAGTTTGCAGGATCAATCGATGCGAGACAGATTTCAAAATGACTTTGTCAACCGAAAGTATACGTCAAGTGCTCCACCATTCATGTACCATATAGAGTGTTTCAAATTCCATAACTATGGAAATATAGCTCATGATTGCAGATACAAGATGAAGGAGAACTCTATCATCATGTACAAGAATATTTGGAGAAGAAATATAAACCAAGAGAAATGGGTAAAATAATAATTCTTAGCAGTCATGCTCTCATATTTGTAAAGTCACGAGACTATGATGAGCCAATAGGTACATTGGAATATGTCAAGGTTTAGGATGATCCAGCTACAAAGTTGGTTCATACATTATTCGAAAGAATCTAGAATTTTGACTCCCTATATTGTGAATGTTGAAGATGGGGAGTCTTAGTAGTGGTTTCATATTTGAAGATCTATCTTTCAGAAAGTTGACAAATGGAACATGGGAAGAATTCATCAAATCAGGAAGATTTGTTAGCTTTATGGAGTAGTAGGATATAATTGTAGAAGGACTAATGGTAAACCTTTTTGGTAATTCATATTGACAAGAGGAATCAATTATGGAAAGTCGTGAAAGGCATAGCATGTCAAGGGGAGAAAGGCGTTCTATTGCAGGAAGACAGATGAGAATATTTCATCAGGGAAATAACCCATTTTTGTTGATGCCAAAGGGGGAGAGAAATTAAGAGAAGATCAGAAACATGAAGTTAGGGGAAGCATTAATCGCAAGGGGAGTATGTATGTTGCCATCAATGACAAAGGGGGATATTGTTGAATGGTGTCATCATTGATGCCAATTTCGGTACTTGAATTATCTTAATAATCATCTAGTTTTCATTGATTGGAAGATCCAATGGATAAGAAGCCCTAGAAGAAATAAATCCCCTACAGTGTGGCCATGATACCCCACATTTTTCTATAGGAATATTAGTATATTTTTACTCAATACCATCATAGGAAAATTTTCCTTGTCATTTTGATTCCAATGGTATATGGCATGCCTCGTGGTTCATCCCGGTTGGGGATATATGCTCATTTAAAGTTGAATCCCCAGAAATTGTTCAATGAGCCCAACATTGAAGTTTATATGAAAACTCTTTGATTGGTTAATTTCAGCATTTTTCAAATTAAATTCATCTTGGGCCTTCTAGTGAATTTGATTATAATAAAAGGAATGGAAAAAATAATTGAACTTGAAGAATAAGTCAACCTCCAAGATTAATTAGTTTTTGTCTCCAAATATTTCAACTTGATTTTCAGATATAATTCAAGTCGGCTCTAAGGAAATTAGGCCATGTTTTCCCTTCCTAGAAGCCTCCACAAAAAGTGTATAAGCACAAGTCACTGCCCTCCAAGACCAAGAATTCAAATAAATTGCCTCTTTGACTAAGGACTATGTGTAGTCATGCATTATCATAGGAATAGGTCGAGAATTTTTAAGCTACTTGTTGTTTCTCTCGTTGAGCAGTCCTGTGATCATTCAACCCTATGTGGCAAGGTTGTATCTAAAGAAAATTACATGGATATGAGCATAATATTTATACCTATTTGTGGTGGACTTTTGGTTAAATTTATGAATCTAGGCTGAATTCAATTTTGGAATCTTATTCAAGGTATATTTAAGGATTTTCTTTGTGACTAGGGCATGACGATTTCAAGATCAGAATCTGAGGCTTTTATTTGGACATCTAAGGCAGATTTTTTAGGCTCTTCAACTCCATTATCTTTGTGGCCTTCCTAAATTCAATCTCTATGTAATCTCTCAGGATCAAGTGCTGAGGCTAATTTGGGTCCATCTTGAGCCTATTTTGTATATAATTATAATGTTGGTTAGCCTTCTTCATTCAACTTAGCTACGTAGCCCTGAGGCCCATCTGAATTTTTCTTTTGTGGCCATTGCAAAGAAAACCAAGGCCTATTTCGGCTACCTATGGAATATAATTGCAAACTTCAACAGACCTCTTCATTGAATTTATTGAGGAAATTCTAAGCCCTAATGTGATCTGATCTTTATTGAATTTTTTAGCCCTAATCTAAACCTGCATAAGGCATCCGATGTTGATCTCCTGAGGCTCATTGTGATTTATTGTAAGCTTAATTTCAAGGTTGTTCAAGATATGTTTCATCACAAGTTTTTGAGATATGTTCTAGTGTTTGCAGAGATCATATTTTTGAGGCACTGGTTATAGTATAGTTAATTTGTTTAAGACCGCTTGAAGGAAAAGTACATATTTTTGTAGCACCTAGCCCCTTACCATCTAGAGGTGGTTACCATACTAAATCAAGATTCAAGGTGGGGTTATTTTCGTCACACTGGAAGTTTCCATGTAGTGTTTTTTTATCAACATATTTTGGAAGAAAGAAGATAATTATGATAAATCATTGGCTAGCATAATACTCTGTCATCTTAATCTAAAGTTTAGAGTTATTAATAAGGAAACAATCATCTAGATAATCATGAGTTAAACTTAACACCAAAATTAAACGTATTTATCATTGAGAAAGTTCAATCGGAGTTGTCTATATGGAAGTGACAATGAGATAGTTAATATAGGAACAATTTCTGTTGCATATGAACTAAATAAATATGAAAAATAATCACACCATCAATCACAGGAACGCAAGATTTGTTTCAGCCCACAACCTATTTACACAGGTACATTGACGTGGTCAACAAAAATGAAGGTAATATGCATAGTATAAAATGAAATTGCCTCAACTCATGATGATAACTAAATTCAAAATGGCATACCTTTTAATACACATATAGGTCCCATGCACATAATAGTTGGGGAACATAACTATTTTCCCAATCAGGACTTTCTATTTCAATGTCATAACAATGACCTCATGACCTAATTCAGAATGTACTTATTAAGTTACCAAGGTACATTGTCATATAATAATAAAAATGCTCTATAAACTAATTTAGATGATAAGAAATATATGACAGAAACCAAGTTGGGGCTGACATTTATACCTAAGTTAATGTGTAATGCTTACATTCCTCTTAGGAAATATGGAAAATAGTTTGTAATAATGTATACAAGAAGGAAAGAAGATAACATAAATAGCCCTCCACTTTGGGTGATTTGTAGAGACATTTTCATAGGAAATAAAGAAGAAAAGTTGTATGAAGTATTATTGCAAATAATTAAAATTTAAGAACAATTTTATGTCAGTAAAATTTCTCTATAAATCATTAGCAACATAAATGACTTTATTTGACCTTTCAAAACATGTAATGGTTTTATGACAACAGAGACCCCTTACCTTAAGGCTGACATTATATTAGATAAAAATACAAGATGCACTAAAGTTATAGAAAATTCAATCAATCAGCACTTTAACTCCAACTTTGTTGTTCTCATTATCAAGCTTTACATTCATAGGGACCGTACACAACATGCAATCATCTAGAGCTTATGAAAAATGTAGTTAAAGATTTATACAATGTTGATTTAGTGGAAAGATATTTTGTTTTGGTAAAGGATGTATCCCTTCTTGAAACAAATTGTCATAGTGTCAAGAAGCCTCCAAGACATCTAGATGGAAATTGTTTTTCACAAAGACCTATTCTTGCTTTCTTTGTTTGGGAAATGCATGGAAGGGTAAGGCCAGTTCTTCTTCAATACTAGAAGGATAAGGATGATGATATGAAAATCTATGAGCTATCATCTGCCCCTGTTGCAAAAAAGATGCCTTATGCCTCGCATATGAAATCTAGTAAATATTGTATTTGACCCATGGCTTACGAGGTATATAGTCCCCAACTAATGGAAGCTATTTACTATGAATGTGTTCCAATAATTATATCAGATAATTTTTTTCATCCTTTGAATGAGGTTCTAAATTACACTGCATTCTCAATCACGGTTGAAGAGAAGGACATTCCAAAGTTGAAGGACATTCTTTTGAATATTCCAGAGAAGAAATATCGTTTGATGTAATTATGGATGAGAAAGGTCCAGAAACATTTCATATGGCATAGAAATCCACTTAGATATAAAATAGACATTTGGGAGACGTTGCAACTTGTAAAACCAGACTTGACTAACATTTTGATAGAAAATTTTAAATGAAACTATGTGGAGGCTTTTATATCTTGTCCTACGTTTTGGGTGGACTCTCCACCCATCGTCAGGGACCTATGAATTGAGTGATCACAAACGAGCACTGTGAATTCTTTTATAGAATGCAATTTTAGAATTGGTTATTAAATAATAAATTAGTCGTTCAAAAAAAATACTAAAATAATAAAAATATTCATTAAAATAAATAAATTAGAAGAACCGGGGGGGGAGATAATTAAAAGGAAATTGAGGATAATATTAAGATTAAATAATTAATTGTTAAGAGATTTAAATAATTGATAAATTAATTAAAGGAGATGTGAATTATTAATAGTTAAATATATCAAATAATTAGCTATTAAAAGAAAAGGGTCAAGCTACCAAATTGAAATAAATAATTAATTCATCAAAGGAAAAGAGAAATAAAAGAAAATTGGCGACTAAATGTTAAGAGTCAAGACAAGAGATTTAAATAATTGATAAATTAATTAAAGAGGATGTAAATTAAAAGGAAATTGATGTTAATACTAATAAGTAAGAGGATATGGGAATTTAGATAGAAATAATTAATTAACAAGAGAGGAAAAATAATTAACGAGGGAAAACTTAAATAACAAAATTATTAATGCCTGAAAATGAAGGAATAAAAGTATAGAAAAAGAAACAACTATAAAAAATGAAAGGTTAAAATTTTTATTAGAATAGAAATAAAATTGAATATATGATTAAATAATTTTAACTAAAGATTATTAAATAAAGAAAAGGGAAGTAGGTAGGGCAGGGGAGTGAGGGGTGGCAGACGAAAGGAGAAGATAAAGGTAAAGAGATAAGGAGGGGAGGGGAGGAGGCAGGGAGGTGAGGGTAAAGGTTGGACGGTAACTAATGAATTAGTTGGTGGATAACTAGTTTCCAAGAATGGCTTAATTTATAACCATCTTCCTGATTAAAGTTTTCAGGGTTCTTTTCTATTTCAAGGGCTTCCCTAATGATTATTGAGTTGTAAAATGGAAGAGAGGCAATAAATTTAGTTTGATTAAAGAAGTCCAGAAGCTTTGATTTAAAACAGTGCTCAGTTATGGAAAACTTTGATAGCCAAAGATGATTGGTGTTGGAAATATGTTATTTAGTTCAAGCTTTCAAGGGACACGCAGTTTGGCCAATGTATGATTTTCCACATGAATGGGGGATTTGGAAAACCCATAAATTCAACATGGAATCAAACTTATATTTGAATGACCGGAACGTTTGCTTCAAAGTTTCTTGGGGTTTAGAAATAGCCTTAAATTTCCTTTTTAGCAAAAATTTTGCTATAATGTCAATAGTACATTTTATGTAAGGCAAAGAAACTTGACCTTGAGGAGAAGACGAAGGAGGGTTAATGCCTTTGGAATTAGAGATGGACTTGAATGCTTTATTCATATAAGAAGAGGAATATACATTAGCTCTAAAGGCTTGGACTAGGTGGGCTTTCTTTACGGGAAGGAATTGGGGAGCACAAATTTTAAGGGCACAAGAGATAAGCATTTTAATAACACTAGAATTTTTGGATGGGTGGCGGTGAGAATGGGTATCAGAATAACAATCAATGTGGGTCTTTTTTTGGTAAACATGATGGGTTAGGCAACTATCGGGAAGTTGGGTGATAAGGACATCTAAAAAAGGTAGAGAATTATTAGATTCAATTTCCATGGTGAATTGAATATGAGGGGAAATATTGATGAGATGGGAGGGAAAGGCATCTAGAGTTGGTCTACCATGTTGCCAATTAACAAAAGTATCATCTAAAAACCTAAACCAACATTTAGGCTTTAGATTCCAAAATTTTAGAGCTTTAGCCTCAAAGTATTAAAGATGTTAGCCACGGCATGAGAAAGATATGAACCCATTGTTGTACCTCCAGTTTGCCCATAAATTGTTACTTTGTAAGAAAAGAAGGTGGAGGAGAGGCAGAGCTTGACCAAGTTAAGGGTTTGTGAACCAACAAGTTTAGAAATCATATCAATGGCTTCAGAAATAGGACTTTCAAAAAGAGATACAATGTCAAATCTAAAAATAATGTCATGATCATCAACATGAATATCTTTAGCCTTACAAATGAAATCAGAGAAATCTTTAATGAAACTAGGGGTATATCCAACAAATTTTTTACTATTGGAGGAAAGATATCGGCCAAGAGCATGGGTGTGGGATCCTGTGGTACTAACAATGGGTCTAAGAGGCACACCAGGTTTGTGAATTTTTTATCAGCCATAGATTTTAGGAGTTTGGGGGGTATGAGGAATAAGACATTGTTAACATGAGGGGCTAGGGAACCATCAGGAAGTTGGGTGATAAAGACATCTGAAAAGGGTAGAGAATTATTTGATTCAATTTCCATGGTGAATTGAATATGAGGGGAAATGTTGTTGAGATGGGGTAGAAAGGTATCTAGAGTTTGTCTACCATGTTTCCAAATAATAAAAGTATCATCTAAAAACCTAAACCAACATTTAGGCTTTAGATGCCAAGAGTTTAGAGCTTTAGCCTCAAAGTATTCCATAAAGATGTTAGCCATGACATGAGAAAGAGATGAACCCATTTTTATGCCTTCAGTTTGCTCATAAATTGTTACTTTGTAAGAAAAGAAGGTGGAGGAGAGGTGGGGCTTGACCAAGTTAAGGGTTTATGAACCAACAAGTTTAGAAATCATATCAATGGATTCAAAAATAGGGCTTTTAAAAATACATACAATGTCAAATCTAACAAGAATGTCATGATCATCAACATGAATGTCTTTAGTCTTACAAATGAAATCAGAGGAATACTTAATGAAACTAGAGGTAGATCCGACAAATTATTGAATTTTGGAGGCAAGATATTGGCCAAGAGAATGGGTGGGGGATCCTATGGCACTAACAATGGTTCTAAGAGGGACACCAGGTTTGTGAATTTTTTGTTAGCCTTAGATTTTAGGAGTTTTGTGGGTGTGGGTAATAAGACGTTGCTAACAGAAGGTACGACGATGGGTTCATCTCTTTCTATTGTCATGGCTAACATATTTATGGAATACTTTGAGGCTAAAGCTCTAAACCCTTGGCATCTAAAACCAAAATTTTGGTTTAGGTTTTCTAATGATACTTTTGTTATTTGGAAACATCGTAGACTAACTCTAGATTCCTTTCTCTCCCATCTCAATAGCATTTCCCCTCATATTTAATTCACAATGGAAATTGAATCTAATAATTCTCTACTCTTTTTAGATGTCCTTATCACGCAGCTTCCTGATGTTTCCCTGACCCATCGGGTTTATAGAAAACGACACACATTGATCATTATCTTCATGCTCATTCTCACCACCACTCATCCCAAAAATTTGGTGTTCTTAAAACCTTTATCTCTTGCACCCTTAAACTTTTCACTCCCTAATTTATTCCCTCAGAGAAAACCCACCTATTCCAAGCCTTCAGAGCTAATGGTTATTCCTCTTCTCATATCAATAAACCATTCAAGTCCATTTCTAATTACATACGGATTAACCCTCCTTCCTCTCCTCCTCGGGGTCAAGTTTCTCTCCCTTACATATAAGGGACTATTGACGTTATAGCAAAAGTTTGCTAAAAAAGAACATTGATATTATTTTTAAACCTCATAAAACTTTGAAGCAGATGTTCTAATTAGCCAAATATAAGTTTGACCCCATGTTGAATTCAGGGGTTTACCAAATCCCCTATTCATGTTGAAAATCATACATTGGCCAAATTGGGCATCCCTTCAAAGCTCGCATTAAAGAACATATTTCTGACACCAATCATCCTTGGCTATCAAAATTTTCCATAGTTGAGCACTCTTTTAATTCAAAGCATCTAGTGTGCTTTAATCAAACCAAAATTCTTGCCTATGTCTCTTTTTATAACTCAAGAATTATTAGTGAGGCCATTGAAATAGAGAAGCACCCTAAAAACTTTAAACGAGAATATGGCTATAAATTAAGCCATTCTTGGCAACCGGTTATCCACTAATCAATTCATTAGTTATCATCCTCCCCAACGCATTGCCTTCGAACAACCTCCCACTCCCAGCCACCTCCTCCCCTCGCCCTCTCTCTCCCTTGCCCCGCCTACTTCCCTTTCCTTTATTTAATAATATTTAATTAAAATTATTTAATCATATATTCAATTTATTTCTAATCCAATAAAAAATTTAACCTTTCATTTTTATAGTTGTTTCTCTGTCTATACTTTCTTCCTTCATTTTCAGGCATTAATAATTTTGTTATTTAAGTTTTCCCTCGTTAATTATTTTTCCTCTCTTGTTAATTAATTATTTCTATCTAAATTCCCATATCCTCTTACTTATTC
>Ga0115844_100082_pt1 | contig 19479 bp, 17 predicted proteins | sample InSIn1gowninarea_FD_83858 | JGI IMG/M metagenome (GOLD analysis project Ga0115844, IMG submission 83858) | reverse complement strand
CTTGGCTCGATTCGCGCTGAACCGGGTTGATTCAGCTAGAATTGGGCCGTATAGCCATATCGGGTCGTATCGGCCGGCAACCGAAACAGCCAAAACAGGCCGAAATTGGCCTTGATTCTAGCTGGAAAAGCCAAAATTCCCACCTCAGAGGCATAGTAATGTGTCTCTTGCCTTCTTCTTTCTTTGTTTTGTGAATCAAGGCATAGTAATGTGTTTTTTAAGAATATTTTAATAGTAAAAATATATAGAAAATATAAATAAAAATATTTTTAATAATTTTTTAATCACCGAGTCCCGCCGCACCCGCACCCTACTTTTTCAAAAATTGCCAAGTCCCGCACCCGCACCCGAGTCCCGAAACGCACCCATGCTTCATAGGTTAATATGTGGGTCTAAATCTAATATTTGGTAATAAGGTGAAGTTATTAGAAGAGTTAGAAGGTTCTGTCCTGACTTCTTCTTTTGATAGCTTTTCTAAGAGTGTCCCTGTAATCAGCTGTCAGTTTTGCAGAATGAGCAGCTTTAAGCATTGTCTGTTCTTTACTCTGAATTAATGCTGTTCAAAAATTAATTATTTTTTTCCTCATTAAGACTCGATGAATAAATTATATTTGTTATGGATTGCTTTATGTGTGGCTGGATTGCCTGCTGTATTGTGTTATGGTTATTTCACTTTTGGGGGTTATTAGTGTAATTCCAACTTTGGTTGCCAGTAAGTTTCTTGAAAAGTTGGCCATTAATGGGTTTGTCGGGTGTAAGGTGCAAATTTGGAATGCAGCACCTCTATGTTTATAAAATTGATATAGATGAACGTTCAGGATGTTAAGATGGAATTACATAGTTGAAAGGATCTGTGTTAATATATTTCCTTTGTTCCCCCTTTTTGTTTTTGGTGTCAAAAAAGAGGTGTGATAAGATTTCGTAGAATGGGTTCTGTGAACAAAGTGAATTCCCCCATTTTAAATTGCTAGAGTAAAATGATAATTCAGAAAAAGGAAAAGGTAAATAAGCACATCATATAAGTCTATATATTTTTTATGATTCGATAATTGGTGGTTGGGGGATTTGAACTCTCAATGTCTCCTTTTGAAACACCATTAGGTGCCAGTTGAGATATAAGGCTCTTAGTCATATATATATATATATACATATATTTGCAGTGTCCACAATTTTTTATTTTCTGGATGTAGCTTGTTGATCTTTATTTTTGTGTCACTCCTGTGCAGCACCTGCTGAAAGGCTTGAGGCCCTTATGTTGGCTGAGGCTATGGTATCAATACTTGGGGAGCACTGGTTGATTGGGCAAATAAACTTGCCTGATAAAGAGGATCCCATTCCTGTTGACAGGTAACCTGTAAATGTAAATACTATGGTTTTTAGAGCCATTCATATTAAATGTGCAGGTAGTTCACTTTCAAAATTTTTTTTCTTCACCTCATTCTTTTGTCAGGTTTCTGTTGCTTGTCTTAGAGCAATCAAGGGTTGAAGTTGCTGTTTTGCTGAATGAGCTTGCCTACTTGAAATACGAAGCATCTAAGAGTTCTTCATCCACTGCTCAGACAATTCTTTCAAAGCAAAGACATGTGGCTATTGCCTTTTCCTTGATGGAGAAGATCATTAAATTAATATCAAATGCTAGTGAAAATGAAGGTATGTAAGAGATTCTTAGAGTAGCTAGTATGTGATTTCAATCTGCTTTTGATTAGTTATGGGTTTGTGAATATTTAGTGTACTTGCATTCACTTGAGTCAGGCAATCACAATATTTATTTAACATACATTCCCTCGCTGGTGATTTTTATATTTGTATAAGAATGATCATTACATTTCACTAAAAAAATGTTGATATACTGTTATGCTGTTATGCTTCACATATTTCCTCAAAATTTTGCACCTTTTTTTAAGTTAACGAATTTTATTGTTTTGTCACTTAGTATGATAATAAGCTATTATACGTGACATAAAATGCTGCTGGTGACATGAACTTCTATGATCTTGAGAACTTTTAACCAGTGTATGTGTGCATCTGTGTCTGTAATATATGTACAAGGATAAGTGGTGGTACACTGGTTTGATAGTTGTCCATTTAAACCTAGTTACTGGTGCCAGGCCCATCAACTAGGGTTTTTATTGTAGGTTTCTAGCTTGGCCAACCTTTAGGTCACTTAGGTCAATAGCTTGGCCAACCTTAACTACAGCATGGGTTGGAGCATGGATGTGCACTTTAGGCTACTTAGTGACCCATTATTCATGCTATTTAACTTTCTTCTCAAAATTTTCATTCCCTCTTTCTGGATATGGTGATTTCTTTACCTTGTTGCTTACGCCTCATTTGAGTTGTAAGGGAGCCCTATACTATCAACTGTGTTTTGCTGTTTCTTCTGGGCGATCTCAATCATCTTTGTGGAATCATTCACAGGGGACCTTATTGATGAAAGCACTTTCACAAATGTGATCAGGGCACTTAATGAGACAATTAGTGTTGTCTTAGAGTATTTACAAGATGCAAAGGTATGGTAGTAATTTGATAGCATTAAGATTTTATGTGCTGCCTTTGTGAATTCACTGTTGTGATTATACAGGAACATGGACAAAGGAAAGGAGATGATCTTCTTGCTTCAGTCCGGATTATTGGGAGGTATCTTCTGACCATTATCTCCCTTGGAATAAAGTTTCCAACTTTGTTGATTTCTTAGTAGAAGAGTTTCAACAGACTAGAACAGCATGAAATATCATACATCTTCCTATTTTTAATCTACTTGGTAATATTGAGGGCCATGTTGCTCAGACTACAGGTACGTTTGTAGGGTCTTGACTCCCCTAGTACCTGAAAATTAAGATACGGCCAACACTTTTAGCATAGGTAGAGGTAAATGTATTGCAATAGAGACAGTAGTACATATATGTGCTAGATATTTGAATCAAGCAATCAATATCTAAACAAATATATAATTAGATTATGAAGTTCAACTAGTTGACACCTCCTGGTGTTTCCAAAGAAGAAATCCAGGGTTCAAAGTTAAAAAGATAATAAGATTAAAATAATTGACATAATTGTGCTAATATGCATTATCACGTCCTTTGATTGGTAAACCACCCAGATTCATGCCTAACTGTCTGAAATCCTAGCAAAGGGGATTTGTAATTACTTAAGAAATTAATTGTATAACAAAGGATTTGGAGAACATTTGGTAAATAGTCCTCTCTTTCTTGTGGAAAAATGCTCACTTTAGCAGGGATCATGAGATTTGTGGGTTATTTATAGTATGCGGTTGGGGATGGTACTTGAGCAAGGTTCTCGGGTAAGGTTCTAGCATGATTTATGGTGTGGGAATCAATTATTGAAAGAAATGTGTTTTGAGTTGTATGCCATTGCAATTGACAGGGATGCTTTAAGTACCTCTTACTTGGAGACTCAAAATAAAGAGAGCTACATGCTCATGGAATATTAGGTTTATTTCTGATGTTAATGATTGGGAATTAGTATCAGTTGACTCTAATATCCCAAGTAGTGAGGGTCTGCTTTCATATGGTCGACGTTGAATGGTAATGGTAGATTTGATGTTCATTCACATTCTGCTCTAAAAGGCTTAAGAGAAGTGATGTTTCCCTGGAAAAGCATTTGGCGTGCAAAGGCTCCAAAAAGGATCGCTTTTTTGTGTGGACAACAACATGGGCCACAGGGGAAGATCTAATAGGAAATAATCTGATTAAAAGAGGAATCACTTTGGTAATATGGTGTTGTATGTGCTGCAGTAGTAACAGACCATGGACCATTTGCTATAGCATTATGATGTAGCATATGATTATGGACTTCTATCTTTTAATCATTTGGGTTCATTGGGTTATGTCCAAGAGTGTTGCTGAGATATTGTCTAGTTTGAGAAATTGGTTTGGTAAACATTCTTCTTTTGTTTGGAACCTAGCCCATTATACTTATTGGGGACTTTGTGGAGGTAGAGGAATCAATGCACATTTGAGAGGCAGGTCTAGATTTTCTTTTTTTCATTTTGGAACTGAGTGGATGTGGTAATAGTTAACAGATGCATTCATAATCCTAATAGTAAAACAATAAACAAACCTGCAGTAACAATCTCATGAAGATCTGCTTCTTCTTTTGCATCATCACACATATCCTGCAATTAATTAAATAAGGGACAATTAATAAGCTGGAACACAATCCCATTTTTGTGCAGCACATAACAAATTCATGTCCCAAATCCATTGATCTGGTAATTTGTGAGTCCTGGGCCCCACATCTTAAGCATAAAGATTCATGCAATACTTATTATTTAAAAAATAAAAATCATGATGCCTAAAAAAACACTTCAAACACCATGCAGTTTACCTGCTCATATAAAGCCAAACTTCTTGCAATGAGCCTAGACAGACTGTTAAGAGAGCTAGTATCAAAGCTTGGATGATTAAGAAGAGCCTCCTCTGATGTAAAATCAAATATCAGTGCACATATGCTCGAAGCCATCATAAGAATTGATGAGTCTTCAGTACCCTCTGAAACCAAGTTCAAAATTTTTAACTTAGACACTTACATGACTGCAAAATTTCTTTCTAAAGGAAAAAAATAAAATAAAATAAGATTAGGTGTTCTGCCTAAAACACAGACAGAAATAGTATGTGCAAGAACAAAACATCATAAATTTAAGGGATCTTACACAGCTTCTTGTTAAATTTGCAACACAGTTGTCAGACCACAACAGCCCATCCCTCTCGGATCTATTTATTTCAAATTTAGTGATAATGCTCGGTGTTGCCAGTTTATAAGATTCAGAGTCAAGTCATTTAGGTTTTCTTTTATTGAAGGTTTTTTTTTGTATTTAATTTTATTTTTAAAAAGCTTCTGAGTTCTGAATTATTCAAATTGACTTTTATCATTCAAGTCAATTTCTAGTTAGGAGATAAAAAGAGGTAGTATATGGGGTTTGTTTTGAGTGGAACAATGATTTAATTATGTAAATGAAAACAGAAGACAAAATAAGTTTGGGCGGCATCGCAATATAGATCTTTGGAGACTTGTGCCGTACTATTTGATGTTGTGTATTTGGAGGGAAAGAAATGCTCGCTGTTTTGAGGGATGTGAACGGTCCTTACTAGAAATTAAGTCCTTTTTCTTACACACTCTCCTTGTTTGGAGTGTGGCCCTGTTGCATTTTTCTTGTTTTTCTCTTCCTCTGTTACTTGATCATTGTAATTTTGGTTCTTAATTTTTGCCCCCACAATACATCTCCAATGTACTCAGGTTGGCTATTTTTTTCTTAATAAAATTTTTCATTATCTATCAAAAAAAAAAAAAAAAAAAAAAAAAAAAAAAAAATTTTAAAAAAAAAAAAAAAAAAAAAAAAAACAACAACAACAACAACAAAAAAACAAAAACAAAAAAACAAAAACAAAAACAAAAAAATTCGTAATTTTATTAATGAAAACAAAAATTACATGTTGTAGATGCTTATAATGCATTCAATCATGCCAGTCAAAACTAGTGTTCACATAGACAAAAAAAGACTTCTTCGAAATGGAAAAAAAGACAGATTACCCTTTTCTCCATTTCTTTTTTTCAACCTTTCGCCATTCTCCCATAGTTGGAGTGGTCATTACAAGTGCTAGTTGTGACCCTCCTTTCATTTGTGGATATTCCTTGTCTGCATCTAAATTTTCAGAAACATGATGACGTTTAGAGTCCCCTAGCTCCTTTTCTTCAAGGATGGTCTCTTGTCGGAATGTGTGTGCTGGGGCCCCTGAATCATCATGACTAATTCCTTCCTTTTCAATGCTATCTTGAGGAATATGGGTTTCTTCGGTGGTAGGGGGCTCCAGATCTTCATCCTCATCTTCTTCTTCTGACATCTATTGTGGGAATTTTCATTCCTTGAGATACTTCCCTGATTTCTTCTTTCTTCAAGGCGCTTTCTTGGTATCAGGACATGAATTTTGTAAATGTCTGGTCTGTCGGAAAATACAACATCTAAAAGTTGTGTTCTTAAAGTCAAAAAACTGTGTCCAACACTATTTGTTATGTGTCAAGAGGATACGATCCAACAATCCTTTGCTGAGATCCACTTCCACGCAAATTCTGAAAAAAGGTGTAGATATGTTCTTTGACTCTTTGTGTGTCTGTCTTTATGTATCTCCCTAAGAGATTCCCAATGTTTTCAAACACTTTATGGTGTCAGAAATGTATGGGGAAATTATGCAATCGAACCCAACCCTCGTTCTTGATACCACCATAGTATTGGCATCAAAATTTGGGAACCATGGGGTGACAAATAGTCCTACATAACCCCAGAACCATGGTTCCTCTCGTAATATATATTCACATTCCTATGATGATGCGAACTTTACTATGAAAAAGCCCTTGGAATCTCGCAATTTATTGTCCAAGTTGTGAGGATCTGGTAGAAAAGTTCCACAGGTTTTGGCCATAAATCGTTAAATCTGCATATAAAGGCTTGAGATCCATAGTTTGTGAATAGATAATTTATTTATGGTAGATCTACAATGATTGTTGGTATTTGATTCAATTCTTCCACAATATAGGGCTGGGTATATTGTATGTCTGATCTGGTTTTGCAGATGCTCTAGGTTTTCCTTTGAGGATGTCCTCAAATGAAAGTCCTCCATTTACTAGTCCTTGATCCAAATCTTCTCCTTTTGGAAGACTATATATGGATACTCCCCCTGCTCCCTTTTGATAGCTTGGTCCAGGAGAGCCTCCTCGAAGCCTCAGATTTTATACAATGATGGATGACGAAAGATGTTGTATTCTTGTAATCTCAGCTCGTCTTGCATGGACTTTCCTCCACAGATCAGGTTCTGAAGGGGCATCAAAATACCCAGAATATGCACGATATTTTTCTTCAGTTGGTTGACACTCTCTGAAGCCTGAACCCATAATAGAATTGATTTTCCATCTGGGGTTTTAATAAATATTTGGTAGGATGATTTGGTTCTCGGATCCGTCTCCCATTCTAGATAATCATGGAGATCATCAACCATAGCACAATCGATAGAATAATTAAAGACCCTCGCTACATGATCCAATAAGGAAATCCCCCCATTGCGATTTTCCTGAGAGAAAACAGATTGTTGTGGAGCCACTCAAAACAGGACTAAGGAATCTAGATTTGGTCAAATCAAAGGCTGATCTTCAACTTAGAACTCAAGATCTAGAAGGTTTGGCCAAATCAGAGGTCGATCTTCAACTTGGAACACTAGATCTGGAAGGTGGTAGGGTGTTTTATGTAGGGCATCATGAATCAATGAGAATAACTCCAGATTTGACCTAAGCAAATGTCGATCTATGACTGACGAGTCGAGATCTGCATAAAAGGTGAATTATCTATGGATCTTGGTTCCTTGTATATCTTTGGCTGCAGCTTTGCCAAAGCAGACCCATCTTCTCAGAGACATGACTCACTTCCAACATTACCATCGAGATCCCATAAGGCGTGGAGTGTGAGTATATGGGGGCTTAGCTCTACATGTTTGATTGATGATTGTCTATGTGGCAATCTGCATCATCTAGATGACAAAGAGCGAATATTGATGGAGCCAGACCTCTCCTCAGAATAATCGGGGCTATTGTTGTGTTTGCCATATCGTCCTCCTTATCTTTCTCCAAACTACGCCTCAATCAAAAATCAATTAGCCAAAGTTTATTTATTTATTTATTTTTAATCGAGGAATTTTTTAACTTTATTCAACCTGAAAACAGGGACAAAATTACATTTTGCAGATGATCGAGGGAATTACAGACATATCAACCAACAAGCCTGCCAACAAAAAAGATCTCAAATCTCCCCTATGAACATACCTCTAAAACCCAAATATCCATAAAACATCTATAAAAAACTAGGCACAGGCCGCTCAGGTAGCCCCCATAAATCCCCAAAAAACCTTAGAGAAAAAACCCTTGGACAAAGACTAAGAAAAACTAAAAGTCCAAGCATGGCCACTAAAAACCTCGAAATGGAAGCAAAGAAACCTTGAAACCCCAACAAAATAAACCAGGGCATAGGCCATCCAAAATACAAGACAAAAGGCAGCATCCACAACAATGTTGGATCCTCTGCAAAGGAAGAAAAAGAGGCATGAATTCAGGGTTGAAAATGACAAAAGTCCACCATAACCTCAATCACAATTGTAATCTATATTGTGGGGCCGGTGCCTTCCCAAGGTGACATCAAACCCCAAGTACATCATTCCCAATAATCAACTGAACGAATCATGGAAGTCTATGAAGGATCATGCCCTGATCTGTAAGTTCATGGGCATTCGGTTAAAGCAAGATATAGTAAAATGGATCCAAAATAATGGAGGTTAGTGGGTCCAATAGAACTTCGACTGAGGGCTAAGGGTTTTTTCACATTGATCTTTGCAGGTCTAGAAGACCACAAGAGAATGGTAGAAAATAACTCTTATTTCATGTACAATGTTGGATTATTTATGCATTTTAAGGAGGAATGTTATTATTCAAAAAAATCTATAGATCTCGAATATCATGATGATATCTAGACCGAGCCAATGGACTACGAACATGTCTCGTTCAAATTTAGAAGACACCATGAGTATGATTACTTGTATTGTGACTTCCTATTGGTTCTGCAACAAAACTAGGCACAATCTAGCCCCCAGACTGATGCTAGGTTTTAGGAGGTAGTTAATTGAAAAAACTGAAACCAATGGAACCAGATGCCTAAGACATATCTAGAGAGGAATGTGTCAGAGAAAGGTCCCATCTAGAACAAATTTCAAGCTCAACAAAGGAAGAGATTATTATGTCCAAGCATGCAGATCAACCAATGGAATTGAGGGGAATGCAGTCATTCTAAGGGATAAGCCAAACCTTAAGTGAAAAACACCTGAAAAAGCTTATGGTGCACCAAAAATAAAGGATCTACTTGCTAGCACTGGTAAGATCCTAGATGTAGTAGATCAACTGGAAAACCTTAGATTGAATGAGAAAATAATGGTTGAGTTCCTGAAAACTTCAACAAAAACATAGGCTACAAACATCCCCACATAGCAACTCAAGAATTTATTTCACTTGTATGCATAATGTAAGCATACCCACCTACAACCAAAAGGGGAACACAAAGGAGTCATAGTCCCAAGGGGGGATACCTCACACACTAGTAAAAGTAAGGGAGAGCGGAGCCACAAAGGTAAAAAACCACACAAGAGGTAATAAGAACTACTGGGATTTTTGTATAAATTCAGCGTAGATTAATGATACCACAGAGTATTTCCACTTCATTGCTCTAGATCCTTAATGAAAGTGATAACACGAAATATAGAGGGCCTCAATAGCATGGGTAAATTGAGGTACCTAAAGGATATAATTGTAAAAGAGAAAACAAAGTTAGTATTGTTGCAAGAAATGAAGGTATTGAGAGTAAAGCTCGAATAAATCATGGGGACATGATGAAGAGGATGTGAGCTTATGGCCATATACACAAGAGGAAATGCTAGATGGTTGGCCCCTCAATCCTAGGGGAGAAAAATGATTTTTTTTCCAACATGCTTAGTTTGAGAATCATTCACCAGGATGATTGTTGGATCTGGGGGGGACTTCAACCTAATAAAACACCTGGAGGAGAAAACAGGAGGAGTTTAGATGCCTAGATCAATATTCTCAATTATTCATAAACACTATCTAGGAGTTAAAAGGGTCACAAACATAGATATTAACAACGAGACCTTTATTTGGAGTAACTGTCATTGAGGAACACACCAAGTAGCTTGTTGTTTGGACCAATTATTCCTCTCTAAGGGATTATTAGGAAGGGATGTGTTTGTAGAAGTAATTGTTTTGATGTGTCTATGCTCAGATCATTGACTTGTTAGATTGAAGACTGATCTTAATATGATCCCCAAAAACAAGCCATTAAAGTTTGAAAGATTTTGGCTCAAAAAAGAGGATTTCATGCACTTAGTCAAAGAATGGTGACATAAAAGTGAAGTTTGGAGTATAAATCTATTAGATACCTTTCAACTTGAGTGAAACGCCTCAAATTTAGGATAAAATTGTGGAACAAGGAGTTTTTTGGTAGCATTTTGGTTGAGAAGCACATGTTAGATTCCCATATGGAGGAGATCCAACAATAAATCATTAAAGAAAGGCAATTAGAGGTACAAATCAATGAATAAGGCCACATTATCGAAGAACTAGAGCAAAGGAATAAGCAAGAAGAAGTTCTTTAGAGACAAAAATCTAGAATTTAGTGGTCGCGAGAGGGGGAGCGCAATACCAAATTCTTTCGTAAAGCTATGATCAAGCAAAAACATAACAACCAAGTTTTCTCTATTAATTGAAGGGATGGGAATATACTTATTCAACATGAGGAAATTAAGAATGAGTCGATCTGTTATTATGAATACCTATTCATGGAAGTGGATCTAAATAAGGACGAAGCAATCACATGCATCATCGCCCATATTCCTAAATTGATAAGTGAGGAGTAAAACTTAGCACTGATGATGAAGATAACATTTGGAGAGGTCGAGGAAGTAGTTAAGGAAATGTTGAAAGTAATAAAGTATCGAGTCTGGATGGATTCACAATAAATTTCTTCAAATAATGTTGGTATTTTATTAGTAAGGAAGTCTTTCTTAACTCTCATCCCCAAGAACGAAAATGCCTATGAGTCAAGCAATTTATGAACAATTTCTTATTGTAATGTCTTACATAAGATCATCTCATTAGGCTTTGTGAAAAGGCTTAAACCCGTGTTCAATTCCATCATTTCTCTAAAACAAACAGGATTCATGGAAGGGCAACAAATCCTCGCTGGCATGGTTACAATTCATAAGGTAAGTCACTCTCTTAGATAATCCAAAACGCGAGGTAAATATTTTCTACTACATGTTAGTTGTACATATAAAATACATTATGGAGCTTATTTTACTTAGTTTACAAAGACGAAACCACAGACTTTTAAACATTTTCAAAGATAACCAAATATGCCAAATAATCTTCTTTCCATTTCATCTCTTTACTATTTTTCCATTTACAAGGCCCAAAAAAAAAAGGTACACAATTTGATTTCACCTTTTAGCATCTTTATAGGCGACCAAATCATCTCTTTACTATTTTTCCATTTACAATCGTGAACACTAAAAAGGCAAAGAAAAATTGATTTGCACCTATTAAATCGAGTGACTTGTAGAATTCATCTGAACAAAATTTATGAGTTTCATTAAAGGAATTCTTGTTTTGTACAGAACGTAACATCTGATATCATCTTCACAGCCAAAATCCAAAGACATTTTACAATACACAAAACTTGCATTAGATATCATCTTCACAACCAAAATTTGAAGAGATTTTACAATATGCAAAACCTTAGTTATCAACTTGAGAATGGACAGTTAGAATATACAATTGCACTTTGAAGATGGATATAATTCTGGCACTTGATGGGAACAAAGTGATGGACTGGATGTCTAATGCTTAGCTTATCCAGGTTGGTATGAATCAACATTGACGAATTTGAATCCTAGTCTTCAAGTGAAATAGGGTAGAAACTATTCAACACATCCATCATAAGACATAGATTATATCCTTGGTGCAATCAAACATATATTTTATGAATAAAGACAAAAGTTGAATGTAAATTTGATTGTTTAAGACAAACAAAGATGATATGTTATGAAGATATATTGTTGACAAGTAAAAAAAGGTTATTTGGAATCTGTGCCTAATCTCTTAACTAGTGGATTAGTAGAATTTGTGTCTAATGTTTTTGTTTTTAGGAATAGTGGTCTTTGACAATGTCAATGGAATTTGAGATATTGAAAGCCAATTAAAAAATAAAAATGAGTGCTTTAATTTAGGATAATTGATTTTGGCTTTTACTATTAAACTTTATCATATGTTATAAGTTGGGTTAGAAGGAATTTAATTTGCTAATGTTGCCTTTTCTCTCAATTGAGGATTGAAATCGAAATCCTGTAAAACACTCCTATTCCAACTATAGGATGACAAGGTGCAAAATATAATATTGATGGCCCATATGCATTCTGGTTCCAATTTACTCATATTTTGTATTTCGCCCTTTTGTTTTGTATTTGACTTATACAATAGAGAAACCAATTTCTTAATCTTTTGCATGCTTTCACAATGTTTGAAATTGTTGAATTGGTTTTGAGTATCAACCACATCAATGATTTTTGCTCTAAATGTTGCAGCTGGCACTTTCATTGTCATCATGTAAGAGTAGCAATTTAATGCTACTCTTTCCTATGCTACTTCCTTACGACGTTTCCATTGCAACATGTGGCGCAATTGCTAGTTATTGCTTGGATAGCCCAATATACGGGAGATGTGTAGGTGTAATGTAAGAAAGTATATAAACATTTTTACATGTGGGCTCAATATATTAAAATTATATTAATATATTCAATTTATAAGATGTAAAGGCTGTGTAAACATTTACATTTCAATTAAATAATAATAAATATCAAAAGTAATATAAAGTGTAGTATGGGGTGATGTTGTAGTGTTTGAAAAGAAAAAGAAAAAAATCAATTCAATTTTTTGTATTGGATTTTTGTTTTTATTAATATTTTTGTTTTGTAAGCTTAGTAGTACATTTCATTTGTTCATCTATAAACAAACAGGCTACAATTATATAAGTCATTTGGTGACCTCAACCTTGCTAGTGGGAAACCAGATCTGTTGGCCACCGAATCACATTATAAGCCATCCAAAACATAAATAGTTTGAGTCTTTTTAGCTAAGCCTTATAAGGTTGATAGTCTAGAAATCAACTAGTAAACATCATACTGAAAACATAAATGCTATTCGACATATACAACGAAAATTAAGCCAAAATTAACAGTCATAAATTCGTCCCACTAATCATCTGACAATTCCACCAGAGCAGGATCTTTAGCACTCGATCATGGCAATTCAGATTCCGACAGACATGGGATATGCCACTCGATGCGGCCCAAACGAGCGTTCTAATTCTGCAACTAACATTGAATGAGCTGGAGCTCATTTTGAATGTCTTGTAGGCCCAACTCGACCTCAATGTGTTTCGTTGAGTTAGTGGTCACAGCCATTGCTTTTGCCACTATGCACTTCATTAACCAGTAAAGATGAAAGGACTTTTTGAACAGGGTGAGACAACTATGCGTGTACCTAGAGTCCATGATTAGTTACCCTAGTCTTCGGATAGCATTTCAAGCTCAGCATGCAAATTCAACTATGCTTCCTAGTTCACAATCAATTGTTTCACTTGTGTCAGGGTCCCTTCACAGTAAGCATGGACCATGGCCCGCAGATTCTCAAAGATTGTTTTTCAACCCATCTGTCACGCAGTCCCCTACCACGTTATTCCCTGTTGTGTTGTTCCCTACTGTGTAGTCCCCTGGCATGCAATCCCCCTCTGTGTCGTTCCTTGCCGTGTAGTCTCTCACCGCTCAGTCCTCTGCCACTCAATTCGACGGGAAGATAGACCTACCTCTTTACCTTTATCTTCCAAATGTCTTATGCATCTTCCACCTCGGTTTGAGGCACCACCGCGAGGCTGAATGATCTGGTTGATCAAAATACTGCTCAAAATTGGAAGTGTGTGACATAGCTCAAAACCTTTATGGTTGGATATATATCAACGATCTGAATCCAATGCAACTCATTTCACAAAATATGACATCAAATGCTCCCATGAATGCATTCTGATTGTTTTGTCAAACATGTGAATTTTGGTAAAAAGGATAACTGACTGTACATTTTGGGTTAGTGGCAGGCTGGCATGTGGCCTCTCCTGATTGGTTTAAAAGATTCAGAATTTTCATGGTCCCATGGTTGCTCGACAAGTGGAACTGTCTTACTGGTTGTGACACGACAAGTTTTTATTTGTTTATGGCTTGCTTGAGGTGGCCAATGAGTGAGTGCCACGTGGGCCAACTAGTGGCTTCCATATGGCCCCCTCATGGCAACCAAAATTTGGGTTGAGGGTCGAAAAACACCCCCCAGATGTTCAAAATCGAGAACACACACTCATCAACCAAGAACCACATCAATGCCCCACCACGTTGTTTCTTATTTTATAACGTATTCAAAATGTATTTAAATGTTTATATTGGCGCATATTGGGGGAGGATTCAGGCTAAGCCCTAGCCTCGGCCACCCTTGAGCCACAAGATCGCGGGCGGGGGGCTGAGGGCTAGGGCCTAGCCCAACCTACGGTCAAGGTCACGACACCCACACAATGAAGCCTTCACATGACCAACTGCCAAAAATCGGAGTGCAAATGCAGTTGAGGGGGCCAACCCTTAAGTGCTAGCCCCGGGTCATATAAACCTCTACGTGACCACCAGCGTGAGAGTACGAGGGCACTAGCTGGAGGGGGCTATCCCCAGGTCATGTTAACTCCCATAAGCCCAAGAGAGCAGTGGATAAAGGGGCCAACCCCTAGAGGGCTAGAACAAGGTCTTATGGGGTTACATGGAACCAGGGGAACCAAGTTTGTTGGGCACCTATCCGCATTGTAAGCCATAAAAAAACAATATAGTTTTAATCTCTCAAACTAATCTATATATGTCTCTGTTTCGTGTCCATACTCTATATTTCTATTTATACATATACTTGCATGGCGAAAATTAAAAGCTAACCGCATATAAAACAAAAGTAAACATAGGAAAATGACTAGCCCTTTTGCTCCTCCGAGGCCGATTCCACAGGTGTCGGGTCCTTGACTGTTGATTTGGGCATCTCAGATAGTTCTAGGATGCAAAGAATGTGTCTTTCAATTATGTCCGGCCTAATGTCTTGCTTATGGAGTTGGAATTGTATTTTCTGCGGGTCTTGTTTATAGCTCGGAATACCTTGGAGTGAAACCACCATGCCCACCGAGATCTGTTCCATTGCTTTGGCCAACATGATTTTCATTAGCCAATAAAGGTATAAGGTCTATTTGAATTGCATAATTCTTCCTCTGGTGTTGCCAGGATCCGGGACTAGGGCCCTCTCGTTTTCCATATCCTCCTCAATCTCACTGCCTTGCTTAATTTCCTCTTCCCATTCTTCTAACAACTTTTGAATTCCTTCATCAGTATCCTCATGGCAAGCCTCAACAGCTTCACTGATAAGGTTTTCTACCGATTTTCTCCCTCTGTGGGGCTCTGATGTGCTTGACTCCTTATCCTTCCTAGGGACCTGGCCCAGCCTTCCTCGTCCACGACCTCTTGCAGGGCGAGCCATATCAGAAATTCTTGAGACCTGTTCATAGCAACAATTTGTTAATCAAAAACAATTTAATATAATATGACTTTGGTTCCTTCCTTGAATTGCATTGACAGTGAGGTCAGTCTCATTGTGCTCCTCTCCTATCCTTTTACTCTCGGAGCCAAAGTCAGAATGGGTGAACAACTAGCCCCTAGAGGGGGCCAACCTCCTGCAACCCTCTGTCACGCTACACCTCCATACCCAGTACCTCACAATCATAGTCAAATAGGCGTCCCCTTGCCAAGGCCAAGCAAGTAAGCCCAACCTCAGGCCAACAGGTTGCCAAGTAGTAATTGTAAACCCTTTCCCCTCAACCTAGGAAATTTGAGCAAGGTCATTGTCTTTTTCATGCCCAACTTTCCACTCTAAGTCCCTAACGTTTCCATATCCACAATAGATTTTCCTAATAGCCCAGCAAGTGCATTGGTTGTGGTAGGATGGCCTTATTCCTATACAACATCTTGATTGATCCGCCCTTCCCCTAACATCCGTCTCATTGCCACAACCCACATGCCTCCTACGGCCAACCTCGCACCAACTGCGGGTTGCAGTACCCAGGTTCTTCGTACCAAACAACACAAGGTCAACATCACATAGGCTAGAGGTGATACCCGACAAGCGCAAGACATAGACGCAGAACCAAGCAATTACAACCAGTTGCCTACCGCATTGCCACCAGCAATTCTTAACCCCCCAATCGACATTCCTACTTTTCCTCCTCTCCCACCAGTAGAAACCTAAACATGTCGTCATTGCAATGGAGGAGAAAAGCCGAAAAACATACCTGTATACAATCGCAATCCATCTCTAAGCTTGATGCCGAGGATGCCGTCGCCCTCGCTTTCCCCTGCACCAACTCCTTCCACGAGCCAACACTCCAGCTTCACCTACTTGTCTGCCATGCTCTCTTATACATCCTACCTCGCCACCTTCTCTACCACCTTTCCCACCACCCTTGCATGCACTCATGCCAAGGGCCACCGCACCCATCGCCTTGAGCGTGTGGGGGCAGCAGTGCATAAATCATAGGTACTTGTCATTATTTTCCCCAGGTTGTCCCAACCATCGACTCACACCTCGATCGAGGTTATGAATAGCATTTTAGATTAAAAAAATCATATATATAGCAGCTATAAGTTAAGATCCATTTTACTTTATAAATTAAAATAATGATTCTGTAACCATATTTAAATTTAATAAATAAGCACATAAACACTTTAATTCTTATATTATAACAAATTTTTTACCCATAAATATTGACACTCACTTTACCATAGATATTGTTAACTTGTAAATAGTCTTTGTTATAATATCACGGGCTAGTACCATGACTAATCAATACTACATGCCCAAAAACCATCTCTCATCTCACAATCAAAATATTTTATTTAAATTTATTCTTATTACTTTTGAGATATATATAGACTCTTTATCAAGATATAAATAATAGCTATAAATAAAAATCCATTTTATTATATAAATTAAAATAATAATTTTGTAACTATATTTAAATTTCACTAATAAACAAATAAAATTTTAATACTTACAATATAACGCTATTTTTAATCACTAATACTCATCCCCACTTTACCATAAATATTATTAACTTGTAAATAGATTTTGTTACAATACCATGACTAGTACCATGGTTCATCAATACCACATGCCAAAAAACCATGCCTCATTTCACAATCTCTCTCTATAATTTTATTACATTTTTGTGCAAAGAGACACCATCCAACCCCCTATGGAAGAGATGTTGTAATATCATGTCATACTATGTTATCTAAACATTTTGACTTAGTCGAATTACATTAAAAAATATTAATTAAAGTGATTAATTATAATTATTAGTTAAATCATTTTGACTCCAAAAAAAGGTTGCACATCTTTTGATACAGTGGTTGTGGTTACGCTGCATAGTAAAGTACATAAAAAGTGATCTCTTCCAATAAATCTAAGTCTACTAGTACAAATATTGCATGGGCATAAAGATTCCCCATCTTAATAAAATAATGCCATATCATTATTTAATAAAGAAAATGGGCATATAGAAAATTTTAATAATTCACCACTTTATTAATCAATTCCAATAAAAATAGTAAAATTTTTAACCACTTCTTATTGGCACCCAGATCTAAATTTATCATTAACACAACACCTACCCATTTTTACCCACTTCATCAGCCGTTATGAACAGTGGCTTCTTTTTAACTCCATGACCATCTATAAATTCTAATACTCTTCAGGTAACCTTTATTCCCACCAATATATTTACACATCCTCTTCTACTTTTGCCTTTGGTTGGGGAGCCTGCAAATAGAAATTTGTAAGCTTTGTTTTCATTTGTGGCTTTTGTCAGTGGGTATTTCGTTGCAATTGAACTAATGGCGGAGGGAGGCAACCAGGTCAGTATTGAAGATATGGCGGCTCTGGCTGTAAGTACAGCCTTCGATTGGAGATCCCCTGCAGAAGCAAGGCAGCGTGCTACTTTCTATCTCGAATCTGTATGTCTGAAAAACCCGTATCACATTTCGTTAATTTTCTTCAGTTTTTCTCTTCTCCTGGTTTGTAATGTCAACGAGGTCTTAATGGACTAAATACAAACATATTAAGTTCCTTGTTCTTCTTTTACATGTACAAGCAGATTCTTCTCATCTGGCAGTATTTCTAGCTCAACGGGTATATGGGGTGCTCTGTTTAGTTACGAAAGCAATCACAAGTAGAACAAGGAACAAGTGAAAAAGGGTGATCAAGAGTGATTGTATTGATACCGAGTCATATAGGACATAATGGCTATAGTCTATAATAGATAGAACATGGTATAGTATAAAATACACAACACACAAAAGATGACTCTACTGCACAGGGTGGTATTAATGGCCAGTCTGAGCTGATTGATATATGATTAATTGTGACTAAAATGCGCTACGCTTGTCCAATTTTCAAGTATCTCATGGTTCGCTTCAAGATTTGCGTGAAAATTTGTTTAAATGCTATGGTCAACATTTGTTAATTTACTACGTCCAAATGTTATACGAATCATGGATGCATGTAGGGATTGCAGGGAGGGTTGTGCGTGGGTGTGGTAGAGTTTCCAAATTTAGGTTTCTTGGGTACGCAGTGTCTATCTCTGACTCTCTCTATAAAATTACTAAAAATTTAGGGATTTTTAGGAAGAACTGAATCTTTAAATCGGATCTAATCAGTCCTTAAAAACTAGATTCCGTATATCATCAGAAAACCATAAACCATCATTATAAAAATTCATATAATCATAAAGGAAAAAATATTAAAATTACAAAAACTGAGCTAATTTGAAAAGTTCTGAGATCTGACACTCATCTCTCCACCCTTCACATTCTCCAACAGAACGTCATCTAATCCACCTTCCGACTGATCATAATAATTGTCAGCACCATTGCTGGAAGAACTACCAATCTCACAAACAAAATAAGCAACAAAAGCTCCCATAACTGACCCAATCTCCTACTTTTGTGACACACATCCAGTGAGGAGAATAAATGGGATATTTATGTTGATTTTCTCCACTATATCCTCTCCCTCCACTACTTCTCTGATAATGAGTTCCATGACCAGAGATATGGAAATATACAAAAATATGAGTGGAATAGGAGAAAACTTGAGTGCTTCTATATTGTGTTGATTTCAAAAAACACTAAACATTCTCATCCATATTTTTAAGACTCTTCTGTATGCACATGCAACTCAAAAGTAAAACCAAAATCTGTCAAGTTTGCCCTCCAACTTACTATTCTGCTCTCCAAATTTGCCATTCTCCAAGCATGAGGGTGAAAAGAAGCTTAGTTTTGGTTCGAAATGCTGTTGCAGTGAGATAAAAAATAAAAGAACATAAGAACAAGGAGGCATGTACCTCCCCAAGCATCCATTGGCTATTTGGAGGCCATGTGGGTCTTGCTCTCCTGTTTATCTCCCTACTCATTAACCTTTAGTTTTCCACTCGTTTGATCTAACCTTAAATTATGCAGTGCCAGCACTATTGAGTTTACAATCCAGATTGTTGAGTATTTACTATCCATTTTTTTGAGAGGTGCTTACACAATTTTCACTGATCAGTTGGGATTTTGTTCATGAGAAGTGCAGATATGCATATCATGTTCCCAAAGTAAACAGTTACCAGATTCACCACCCTTGGAAGAATATTTGGGATCTAGGACAGATATGGTCTACAGATTCATTAATCCCCAC
>Ga0115844_100081_pt1 | contig 19518 bp, 27 predicted proteins | sample InSIn1gowninarea_FD_83858 | JGI IMG/M metagenome (GOLD analysis project Ga0115844, IMG submission 83858) | reverse complement strand
TCTAATCTAACTTCGCCCAATATTTTGTCGACATTCTTATTGGTGTTGTACCTAGATCTACAATTATCCACTAATATCTATCCATCAATAGATCCTCCATCTTGAGCTTCCACAACCCATTGCTAATAGTCTACCATATCCATTAACTAGCTCCCTTTCCAACATTCCCTCAAGTAATTAACAAGAAAATAGAGAACTATCAATTTTAGAAGTTTATTCCATTGATCATTGTTTTTCAGCATAGAGAAGAATATGCATTGGAGGCTTCACAATGAGTAATATTTGTGCTTTAATTCCAAACCACCTAATCAATAAATTATATGCACCAAACCAATAAACTTCCAAATAGGTTGAGTGAATAAGAACAATGAAGCCACAAAACAAGGTTGATGTTGGGTATGTGTTATATTATTTCCACAACTAGTTTTACGTGATGTACATTGTGCAAGGCGCAGCAAGGGGGTGGCAGACCCCCCTGTCGGGGGGTTTGTAGGGGAGTAGTAGATCCCTTGCACGAGGTCCAAAGAAGTGCACTAGAATTTTTTATGTGGATCTAATAATAATTGGACGGACCCAAGGAAGGGGACAAACTCAAAGATGGTGGACAGACCTACCTATGGTTTTGCGCATGTTTTTTGCATAGGGTTTTGGGCAAGATGGTTTTTTTCCATGGTATTTTGTAGATTTGGTCAAGGGAACTATGGTTATGTTCTAATCAGAGGTTAATGGATTGGGGTTTATGAATGCTTTGGCATGTATATATGTATTGTAACATTGAAAGGAATATAATGAAAAATCAATTTGGTTTTCCCAGTTTGGGTTCCAGGGGAAAATCTCTGTGTATATTTTTATGTTCTTGCCATTATATATTTTTTTGGCTTTTAAGAATTCATTCGCAGGTAATTTATATACAATGTTAAAACCTACATTTGGTATCAAAGTTGTTTCGGCTTCAAAGGGGCGTCTTTACTACTGAGGGGTTTTGCTCAGGCTTGTGGTAGACCCTGTTACGGTGGGAGATTTGCGCGATCGATTCTTGCACTGAAAAAATATGGAAAACAATTGAAAGATAGAGATCGAGAAATTCAATGGACAAAGTTTTGAGTTGTGGAAGCTCAAGATGGAGGATCTATTGATGGATAGATATTAGTGGATAATTGTAGATCTAGGTACAACACCAATAAGAATGTCGACAAAATATTGGGCGAAGTTAGATTAGAAGGAAAAGAGCACAATATGATTGTGCCTCTCATATTCAATATTGTTGAATGTATCGTGGGAAGCTACAAAAATGGATTTGTGGGAGAAGTTAGGGACTTTGTTATCAATTTAAGTCTCTTTTGAACAAACTGTTCTTGCGGAAAAATATGTATAACCTGAGGCTGAAGGATGGAGACTCGGTGACAGATCACTTGAACGCCTTTTATATTGTGGTAAGTCAGTTCTTATTTGTTGATATAAAAATTTCAAACGAAGATAAGTGCATCAGTCTGTTGTGTTCTCTACCAAACTCGTGGGATGGTCTGGTTGTTGCTATAGGTAGCTATAGGTAGACTAGTTTAATGAAATAATCTCATCCTTGTCGTCGAAGGAGATGAGAAGGAAAAATATAGAGAACCAGAATGAAGATGCCTTGTTTGTTTGAGGATGGTCCCAGAATAGAAACAAAAATAATTCCTCAAGTGGGAGATATAAATATCTAAAAAAACATGTAAAGGTATGATGGAAATGTGGAAAAGAAGGGCACTACAAAAAGGAATGTAGATCTAAAAATCTTGAGAAAGGAAAGGGATATGATGATGCTCCTTCTACAGAGGCGAAAACGACCTCAGATGAAGTTGGATGTGTCTACTTGGCTTCTTCTTCAAGTACACACGTAGATCATGAGGCATGGTTGATTGAATCAAGTGCATCCTTTCACTTCACTTCCCATAGGGAGTGGTTCTGAGTATGAGAATGTAGAAACACTTGGTTGATTTTCCATGTAAATAAAATAAGACCAAGGTCATGGGACACGTATTCCGATCTAAATGGTGGCCAAACATTATAATGGGCATCACTTGTGGTTTACTTATGGCTATTGAAATTACCAAAGGCATTGGCAAAGGAAAAGAGGCAATAATTGGTATTTAATTATGAGAAATAAGGAAAATAGAAGAAAAGGAAGTTGAAGAGACAAAAAATTTTATGCAAGGGAAATTAGAGGAAAAATGAAGGAAAATGAAGAAAATAGAGGCAACAATGATAAAAAGGCATCAAAGAAATAATTCACAACTTTTGTCAGTTTTTGGCTTAGATTTTTTATAGTTTTGGGTGGAGCTCTGGTTCATTCTCTCATACTCTTGCACACTTAGAGCATTCTTGGAGTACTCTGGTATTCACTTAGACTTAAAGAAATAAAGCAAAGGATAAACAAGGAAGAAAGGGACCACAAGGAGAGAGTTGGATCAACAACTACAATAGGGATACTTTGCAGGTAACACGTTGCATGTGTAATTTCATTATTGGTTTTGGATGCATGGTATATGCATGTGATTATCTAGTTATGTTGTCATTAGCGTGGAGATTTATCTGGATTGACAGTGGTTTCAATTGTGCCATGCCATTTCCTAGATAACCATGGTGTAGTGGGTACCCCTTTTGGATTTTCTGGTTGGTTCTCCCATTCCCTATAGTTGTGGGTTGAAACAAATTCTCTGAAGCCTTGAAACTGCTTGGGTTCCCTGGAGGCTAGGAGTTGAGTTACTAGTCCCTGGAGCCTGTGGGTTGGGACAAAATTTTTAGAGCCCTGCAACAACTCGGGTTTCCTAGAGGTTGTGGGTTGAGTTACTAGTTCTTGGAGTCCTCGACATCTTGGTTAAAGACTGATATGGTTGTTTTTAGTGATTTCTAGACTGTATAGGTGAAATCACTATGGTTGTCGGTTGAGGTGGTTTGGCCTCTAGAAGCCTTGGTTGGTTTTGTTTTGGTTTAACCCTTATGATACCACATTCATGCTTGGAATATGGGACAGGGGTGATTGATTGAAAGAGAGATTTTGGTTCAACCAATCTATGGTCAAGTGGTATGTGGAAGTCCCTGACTTGTATGGTATTTTCCTATGTCATTATGAGCTATTTTCTTATTGAAATTTATGAGCACTTGTACTGGTTACTATGGTGATCTTATGGATGAATTGCTATGGTTTCTATTATGGTTATTTGTTGGTTATATGATGTGCTCTATCTATGGATCTTATTCATGATTGATAAGTTATTGAATGGTTGATGAATGCATGGGCTAAAAAGTGTTATTTTGCTAACTAGAGATGGTGTAAATCCTTCTTGGTCATTCTCAAATGAAGATAATCAATTTATGATCATATTTTCATTCATGACCTGTAACTTCTATGTTTACCTTATGTTTAACGAAATGTATATCATGTACTAGTTCAGATCTTTTTCAAGTTTTGAATGGTTAGCTTTGTTATCATTATTGTCATGATTCTGAAAAGTTACATGTTGCTCTGGGCAATGGTCTGGAGGCTAGCCTGAAAAGGTGGCATAGATCTCGCTACTGCATGCACAAAACAAGGGATTTTGGGTCATAACCGCTGGAAGCTAAGCTTGTGCATGTGGTTGGAGCCTCATAACAATACACATGCAGTCTTATGGGTGCGATTGGGGAGTAAACCTAGTGAAAAAAAGGTTCTAGCTCAGGAATTGATCACCTGGGGTGGTTTACAGGCTCTTGAGTGGTTTTTAGTCTCTAAGGGTTGGCAGTAAGTTGTCAGTGTGTAGGCCCCACTTCTATAACTGGAACTTGGAGGTCAGGTCATATCATAGTGACACTCGTCTCATGTTTACCCTAGAGAGCTTGTAAAAGTGGGTAAATTTCGGAGGAGGTAGTTACATAGAAATATGATGGTGGTGATGTCTTCCTAAGGGAAGACAAGAAGGCTAGAATCTTAAGACACAGAAAATTCAAGATGAATCTGCAAGGTGGAAGGATTAGAACACTTCCTAGTGTTTTGCATATTCCTGCATTGGCCATAAATATGATTTCTATAAGCAAGATAGATGATGCAAGTGTAAAAACAATGTCCTAGAAAGATACTTGCAAGATTGTTCAGGGAGAACTAGTATTGATGCATGGAGTTCACATTATAACTCTATACAAGCTTATAGGTAGCACTATTATTGATGGGTGCAACAATTTTGTGGTTGCTGAAAGTGGAGTAGAAAATCTAGTGGTCTTTGGAGAAAAGGCTATGCTATGACATCAAATACTTGGACATATTTGAGATAAGGGTCTTCAAATGTTGCATGGAAATGGTATGGTATAAGGTATGCCTAATTTCTCTTCGAGTTTCGATTTCTGTGAACATTGTGTATGTGGGAAGAAAAATCAGGTGAGTTTCCCCTTTGGTTCAAGAGGGCGAAAGGGATATTAGAGCTTGTGCACAATGACGGTTTTGGACCTGTGTCACTTCCATCAGTGGAGAATTATATGTACTGTCTCATTTATAGATAACTTATCAAGGAATACATGGATATATTTCCTCAAGAAGAAATTTGAAGTCTTTGACAAGTTTAAAAAATTTAATGCTCTAGTGGAAAATCAGGCATAACAAAATATTAAGGTGTTGAGGACTGATAATGATGGAGAGTTCTGCAAGAAATAATTCGAAGAGTTCTATAAGAAGTATGGTATAGCCTAGCAGAAGAATACTCCATACACACCTCTGCAAAATGGAGTTGCAGAAAGAATGAATGGGATGTTGATGGAAAAGGAAAGAAGCATGCTCAGTGGTGCTGAGTTAGGACAAGAATTTTAGGTAGAGGCAGTGGATACTACATGTTACTTATTTAACATATCACCTTCATCAACGTTGGAGTAGAAGACTCCACATGAGGTATGGACTAGTAAGAAACCCTCTCTCTCATATCTCAGGGTATTTGATTGTGATTCATATGTACATGTTCCAAAGGAGAAAAGGACCAAATTGGATAGTAAATTTGAGAGGTACATATTTATTGGGTATAAGGATGGTTTAAAAAGGTTATAAGCTTTGGAAACCATAAACAAGGAAGGTTGTGTACAACCTAGATGTGGTGTTTAGAGAGGTAAAATATGTTATTAAACATAAAGTCATACCAAAGGAACCTGAGAAGATAGAGTTTGAACTGAATGAGGAAGAATCAAACTCTACAACAAAACATGAATCAAAAGAGGAAGAGCCATGCACTCCAATTTTGAGAAGACTAGTTCGAGAGAGAAGGAAGCCAAAGAGGTATAGTCCATCTACTTTATGTTCAAATTTTTCTTTATCTATTACTGATGATGATCCAAAAATTTCTAACGAGGCAGTGAACTTAAAGGATGGCAAAATCTAGAAGGAGGCCATGTTTGAAGAAATGACATCTCTTGACAAAAATGAGGCTTGGGATATGGTGGAGATGTCAATTGAAATGAAACCAATTGGTAGAAAATGGGTGTTTAAGAAGAATATGAATGCAGAAGGAAAGGTAGAGAAATATAGAGCTTAGTTGGTAGCAAAAGGTTATTCCCAGGTGTCACGAATTGATTTTGGTGATATTTTTTCTCCTGTTTCCAAGTTAGCTCCTATTAGATTACTTTTATATGTTGTTGCTTCTTTTTATTTTGAGGTAGAACAAGTGGATGCGAATAAAACATTTCTTCATGGGGATGCGAAGAAGATATCTACATGAAGCAACCAGAAGGCTTTGTGGCAAAGGGTATAAAAGAAATGGTACATAGGTTAAAAAAGTATTTGTATGGGTTAAAGCAGTCACCAAGGATGTGGCATCGAAAATTTGATACATATACATGGGGAGTTGGCTTCACAAGAAGCAAAGCAGATCACTGTGTGTATTTTAAATTAATTGGTAACCATGTTATTTATTTGGTCTTGTATGTGGATGACATGTTGTTGATGGGAAATGACAAAGAAATTATCCAAGATTTTAAGATCCAATTGTCCTCCAAATTTGACATGAAGGATATTGGTGCTACAAACTATATTTTGGGCATGAAATTAAACGATATCGAACAAAGAGGAAGCTTTGGTTAAACCAGAGGAAGTATTTCAAAAAAATATCGCAAAGGTTTAATATGCAGGATAACAAACCAGTGAAGGTTCCTATTCCTATAAGAATAAATTTATTTGCTAAATAGTGTCCCAAGACACCTGAAGAGGAAGAGGACATGTCCCATGTTCCATATAAAAATACAGTTAGTTGCCTAATGTATGGAATGGTTTGTACCCGACTAGACATTGCACATGCAATGGGGTTTATGTCAAAACCAGGGAAGGAGCATTGGGCAACAATGAAATGAGTTTTTAGGTATTTGTGTGGCACTAGTGATTATGGTTTGTGCTACCAAGGAAGACCAGGATTGGAAAAAGTTTTGGACATACTTGGATTTGTTGTGCAGTCTAGGCTAGACATCTGGATCAGAGAAGATCTACAAGTCGGTATGTGTTTAACATATTTGGAGGAGCAATCAAATGGATGAGCAAAAGACATTCTATGGTGGCATTTTCAACTACAAAGGTTGAATACATGGCAACTATTATTAGCTTAGGGGGCCTTGAATAGGTTTAGAGTTAGTTGCACTAAACAAATCCCTACACTACTGGCCCTTTCGGCATCAATCCGCAGTGCGCAGACTAAAGTCTCACCCAAAGTAATATGGGGGGATGCTGGAACCAAGTTTCTGCACCCAAAGATCAATGCGATGTACTTTTGTGACCTAGGCCTGCCTTCGCACAAACCGATACGTCATTATGGATTAACGATGAACTTGCCTTAATTAGCCTCTAGACCTCTATGAAGGTCTACAACTGGCTTTTGCGGACCCTAAACAGGCCAATTAGCTACTTACGCGCACCATTGATTACTCTTAGACCATTATTTGCTCATACCCACTTAAGTGTTCGATAAATTTAAAAGAAAGCATTATAATCTTTGCGTAATCACTTAAAATTAATTGCGTTTAGATAACAATGTAGATCAAGTAAAGTCACACATCAATACATCATTATTTCATAAAACCGTTATTCATCACAACATAAAGCGCATTCATACATAACAGAAGTTAATAGATAAAACACATGGATTTCTGCAACAATCTTCTTTATTGATATTCAGTTAATCTTACAGACTCAAGACCTTCCTACGTACTCAGCTATAGGGGTCCGCGCACTCAGATGCAGACAATACTCCAGGCCTCTGCGCACTCAGCTGCAGAGCCTTCCTTCTTACTCTCCTGTGCTAACTCTCTCGACTCTTTCCATCATACCCATAGACATATTCAATTACTTGCCTTAGGCTCTCTAAGACACATCTATTTATACAATCCCATGGTCCACGGACCATGGGTAGATCTTCAAAAGCTGACTCCAATAAATAAAAGAAGGGTAAAACCCTTTTTGACTCTTAACTAGCGATGCACTCCGTGACCACAATTTGCAGAGACTTTACATCTTTTTACATCAAAACTTGGGCTTTTTCCCCAAAACTAACCCAGGGGACCCCATCCCAACAGGCCCCCAACAAAAAGATCGTGACTCGCCCTTGAGTCACTGAGCTGGCGCGGAGATCTTGCTGCGAAGATCCCCCAACTCCACTTGCACCATTGCTACCTCAGTCGCGCTCTGTGTGGCTACCTGCTTCACTTGTTCGACCCACTATTCTGTGGCTTGTCCTTCGCTATCCTGCACGATCTTCTGTTATGTAAGTTGCAAGTTCGCCAACTTTTCTTGTATGTTGGCGGAGACTTGGTAGGCTTCTTCCAACCAACGATCCAACCGTGCTTTAAGGACTGCCTCTTTTTTCTACACGACTTCCACTTGTGTAAGGAGTTTCTTCCCCTCCTGCAACTTGGCGAGGTGCTGCGCTATAGCCACTGTGCACGTCGTTGCCTGCACTTCGTCATACTGCTGCAGAAGCTCATGGGTCTCTGTTTTTAATCTCTGCAGGTTGGGATCTTCCTGCAGGGTCGTCACTACTTCCATGGCTTGCTCAAACAAGGTTGTGCAGTCCACAACCACAACATCCACAGTGGCTATTATATCCTTAATAGTAGCTTCGTGTTGTTCCCTACCTTCTGGCAGGGTCGAAGGCTGTGACCCGACCTCCAGTTTTGTGATTTTCAGGTTGAGCTCGAACTGAACTCGGGCCACCTCTCTCCTAGCATCGCGAACACCCGCTACAAGTTTCTTGATCTTGGCCTTAAGCGGTGCCTCCTTAGGTATGTGCAACTATGGCACTATCCTACAAGCCTCTGCCATCATGGCCGTGAGCTGGGCGCTTTGTGCCTAGATTGTTTCCTTTGCCTTCAAGGCCTCTGTCTTCTCAGCGAACATTTTCTCATTGTTCACCCGGTATTTTGTGATTAAGCTGAGAGCGCACTACTCCCGCGCTTTTAGCTCCATTGTCACACCTGTCTGTAGCGTGTGAAGATACTTGTTGGGGAGTGCTGCGAGGTTGAGACCGATGTTCTTCAGAGTACTCACGATGACCTTGTCATCATTCGATTCCACGCTCAAAGACCCTTCAAGTAGCGCGACAACCCGGAGATCCACTGATTTAACCATCTTTATAGCCTAACTAGTCCCTGGTGCCAAGCTTGTCTATGTGGTGCTCACTTGCCCTGCACCCACCTGTATCCTGCTGGTCTGGATCTGTAGCTCACATAGATCCTTTTGAATAGTTCCCAACAACTACAGGTGTTGTTGTTTGAACTGCTGCAGCAGTTCTGCCATGGTATCACACACTTTATCTTTGATCTCATCAAGATCAACTTCTGTGAGCGTGATGGGATCTAGTGGTGGCTTTGTCTCTTTTGACTTCTTTCAGGGGCCTTCCTTTTGTTTTTCCCTATAAATATTCACCTAGAATGGAGTGCTATGTTCTTCATCTCCGCCACCTCCCTGGTCTGACTGCTCCTCTTCCTCGGTCTGGGGCGAAGGGGATTTTCCGCTCCACTCAAAGTCATGCTGCACATGTTCAGCCTGCTACTTTCCAGCGTGCTCCTGTTCCAGCTGGGCCTTCTCCTCGACCTCTTTCCTCCACTGCACGACCAACTTTTGGACCGCGTACTTTACTGCCTCCTCCTTCTTCTTTTTTGTGGAACTCCCCGCACCTTTTCTAGTGCCTGTAGACAGATCGGATGGAGAATGCCAATCTATCGGACAACACTCGATAACCTTATTAATGGCATCGTCTATGGCAATATAAGGCATATCAAGCCAATTTTGTTGTGGATCCTTTTGGACCCTGATATACATGCGTGGAAGTCTGCCTTAAACTCCACGTACTCTGATAAATGCTGAAACACAGTCGGGGACAACAGTGCCTTCTGGTTGATGGCTATGCAAAGGCTTGCCTCCATCAACACCCAAAAGATTTTTGTCTTTGTGACCCGCGTGGAGTCCTTTATGGCCCAAAGGGAGGAAAACTATGTAGCCTCCAACAATCCTTGTTCCAAGGGAGGAAACTAGTTGTCCTCCTGCAGCTCCCAAGCTACTAGCACGATGGAGAGCAACAACCATGTGTAGTGGAAGGTTTTTCTCTCGTCCTAAGCCTCGTAACAATTCGCAAGGAATTCGTTGCAGAGGTAGCGCGACCAGTTACACCTTCTGTGCACTGTGCAGCTAACGAGATTACTGGCGCCAGAAACTCGTCTGTGCGACATTTCCTCATGACCTTACCAGTGAGGATCTATGTGGAAATTTTCACCGCAGGGTTGGTGATATGCGTGATGGAGTACCCACGTGGATTCTTAACTAGATCTACCTTCTTCTTCATCTTTTCTACCAAGTCGCGCTCACTAGTTTTTCCGCCAAAATCCTTGGCTGGATTCAAGCCTAGATGTGGCAGGAATGTGATCTGATGGATCAACATGTCTGTGATTGGGATCAGTGCACTCAGCCACAAGCATCCATCATGTACCAAGGTTAGTAATTTCTTGATATATATGATATTGATGTTGGAGCGGTGGTAGTGGGGTACCCACAGTAGGTTCAATAGCCCCGACTGATTCTCTCTGCGAATCCACTCGACTGGCTCCAACGCGGTGACACTAGATTCTTTATAGTACACCTGCTTCATGTAGTTCTCCATCACGAGGTGGGGAAACCTCTCACGGTCTGCCAAATCCCAGTCTTCCATTTTTAAATGGGGAATCCGTGCTAGGCGCGGGCCTTTAAAGGTGATGTTTTCTGGTAGCAGGGGCATATTTATGATGAATTTCGCCGCATCTGGGTCCTTAATGACCTTTACCTTTCCCTTACGCAGAGGGATGTAATCCGATAATTTGGAGATTGGCTCCACTCCCTCAACATCTATATCCTTCGCGCCCTCTTCAACCTCCAAATCTACAACTTTCTCCTTATCCTTTGCCAGTTGTTTATCTTTCTTCTAGGCCTTGGGTAGTAGAGTGCTTCCTTGGCGACTTGTGCACTAGCATATACCTCTTCTTCTTGTCTTTCTTGGGCTTGGGATTTTCGCGCACTGGTGTAGGCTTCATCCTATTTGACCTTGGCGCCATAGGCACAAGAGCTGGAGCTTCCATGCTGACAACTTCTGGAGCTGCTCCTTCGGAGGCAACAGTTCCTCCAGTGCTTGCAGCCTCACCTGGTCTGGACATAGTGCTGAGAATAAACTGCTGGGTATCCTTAGGTAAAGTATAAAACGTAGAGCTTGCGACCAAATCTACGAAAACTGAGGAACATAAACGACGGACAACACAGCTCAAAATTTCTAAGGATGCAAAGTGTTCTCTGCTGGACGACCACACGTAATTTATAGGTGATTTTGAATTCAAATTTGACCGTTCCCCCCAAAATCCATCCATAAATGCTGATTTGGAGGTAGATCTTCAAAGATTTCAGCCTTAAATGCCCCCCCTCCCCCCGCTCCTCTTAACCATCTCCTGGCTGTCAAATCATGAACAGTGACTGTAACGATCATTTTATGGCTGTGATGCGCAATATCTCCCCTCATAGCGTAGCTCCCTTTGCGCACCTTTTGATACTGTGACATCACCCTTTTTCATGTAGCCCCACTGTTGCGTAGTTCCACCAAACGGGCAGTGTATTTTATAGTCCTGTGCTCCCTTGCAGCTGCCTTGAGCGCTAAGACTATCTTGTCGTCATGTAGTCACTGAGCTGGATCCCCTATGTATGGCTTCAACCGACTTCCATTTATCCTTGCCGGAAATGGTTCTCCATTCAACTTTATGAACTGAACTGCGCCACCATCTGTAATTTCTTTGACGACATATGGCCACATCCAATGCATTTGAAACTTTCCTAGAAACTTAGCGAACTTGCTATCATATAATAAAACCAAGTCATTTACCTTGAAGGTGCGCAGTTTGATGTGTCAATCATGCCAAGCTTTTTCATGTTCCTTCTGAACCTGCTCCATTCGCTGCGCGAGCCGTTCTTCTAAGGCTTCGCGGTCCACCATTCCTGTGAAATCCGTTATCCGTAGACTAGGCATAATATATTCCATAGGCATTATAGCCTCTACACCATAAACCAATCAGAAAGGCGTCTAACCTGTTAGCTTTTTGCGAGTAGTCTTGTATGCCCATAACGCCGGTGGTATGCGCACGTCCCAATCATTCTGCTGCGTGTTGCAAATCTTTATCAACACATTTTACATTATCCTATTGAAACCCTGAACTGTTCCATTGGCTTGAGGATGATATGGTGTACTTTTCTGATGGTAAACCTAGAACTCTTCTGTCAGCGGGTTGATTGTTTCATTGAGAAAATGTGTACCGTGATCGCTCATCAATACCTTTAGGCAACCGAACCTGGTCAACACATATTCAAACAAAAACTTTTTCTGTTATTGCCCCTGTACAGTCCTTCATAGGTTAATTCTTCGCCCATCTCGTCATATATTTCGTTGCAGTGATGATATAGCACGCACCCGTTTTCCTACCTGGGGGCTGAATCAGTCCTGCAAAATCAATTACCCATTTCTCAAATGGCTGCAATGACACCTGTGGATTCAGAGGCAGCTCATCCCTTCGCGATGGCCTACCCATGTTCTGACATGCATCACATGCCTTACAATATGCTTTAGAATCTTTATGCAGCATCGGTCACTATAACCCAGTGCGCAAATTTTTTTGCATTGTTGCCTGTCTTGCATAATTCCCTCCCATATCTCCTCAATGAGCTTCAACAAGGATACTATTTTTATTTATTTATTTATTTTTAATTTATTTTTATTTTTGTTTTTTATTTTTTATTTTTATTTTATTTTTTTCCTTTACTTTATTTTTAAACTAACGTTTACCTTTATTTACTATGTTACTTTTTTATTATATTTTGATTTATTCATTTGTTTTTCCTCTTTTATTTTTATTATTAATTTTGACTTTTCAACTAACTTTTACCAGCTACGTTCTTTTATTTTATTTATTTATTTATTTTTATCTTATTTTCTCATTCTAATTCTAAATAACTATTATCCTATAAAGTACCCTTTGTATATTGTTATTATAATATCTCTTATAACTTTTATTTTTAATTATTAAACCTGTTAACTAACTAATAACATTAGCACCTATTAAATTAATTTATTAATTTAAATGTTTTTATATATATTTTAAAGGAATGGTCACCAAATATAACTTTATTATAAAAATGACTTTTTGACTCTGGTCCCAAAGTCAAATTGGCCGTTGGCCAAGATAGCCATTGGGGGCTCTGCTCAGTCTATTTAACTTGCATAGCTAGATTTGTTTCTTCAACTTGTCCTGACGATGAACCACACTAGTTGGTTCGAAACGCGTCGATAAAAGTCTTTCCCCATGTGATTTACACCGAAATTCTTCTTACAAGGATACTATTTTGTTCAAAATTGGGCACACATCGTTGAATTATCTCATCCAATCCCATTTTATACAAATGTCCGGCAATTACAGAGAAATCTGTCATGCGCACTACCAACTCTTTTTTCTGCTGGCTAGTGTATCCTTCTAGATCTTTCCCTGTAGTCAGAAAGTGGATAATATTCACAAAGTGGTTGTTCGCTACACACACTGAAAAGAGCTGCGTGTCGGGCAACCCTTCCTCCAAATTAGTAGGCTCCTCTCTTGTCTTAATGCGTGATAGATGGTTAGGGCCTGCATTCAACCTTCCTGGCTTCACAATTACTTATTGACAACACCCCCCCCCCCACCCAACACAGGCTTATTAACTAGATACTTCAATGCAGAATGGTCTATGTACATCTTGAAATGTCTACCCAATAGGTAATGCCTAAATTTTTGGAGTGCATACACCATTGCCAATCCTTCGCGCTCTGTTGTGGAGTAATTCTTCTCAACCTTTGACAATTTTCTACTTGCAAATGTTATAGGGTGATCCAGTTCTGCTTCGCCAGCCTGTGTTAGCACTGATCCTAATGCAATACATGAGGCATCAACGTGCACATGGAATTCTTTCTTCCAGTTCAGGAAGATCAAGATTGGCGTGGTAGTCATTTTCTCCTTGAAGACATCTAGACCATGCTAACATTCTTCATTCCAACAAAATGTAGCATCCTTCTTTAGCAACTTCTCCATGGGTGCGGTAATCTGAGCATAAACCTTGATAAACTTCTGATAATACCCAGTATAGCCAGCATTGCGCGTAGTTGTTTAACACTTCTTGGGGCTTCCAAATTGATTATTACCATGTTCTTGGCAGGGTCCACCATGAGTCCTTGCTTGCATACCACATGACCCAGCAAAATCCCAAAAGGGACAGAAAACAAGCACTTCTTCAAGTTAAGCATGATTTGATACCTTCGGTAGATATCCAACATTAAGTGCAGGTTGGATACATGGCGCTTTACTAGCCCAAACATCGTCCAGTCATCAAAATATACCTCTAAGAATTTTCGAATAAATTCTTTGAATGCCGTGATGATTACGCGAGAGATCAATATTGCCGACGCATTCTTAAGTCCGAAGGGCATCACTGTGTACTAAAAACACCCCCATTCTATTGTGAAGGTTGTCTTACTCCTGTCTTCTGGCGCAAGCTTGATCTAATGGTATCCAAAGAACCCATCAGTAAATGAATAGGCCTCCTATCCTCCAACATTGTCCATGACCTCATCAATAAACGGTGTCGAGAAAGGATCATGGACACAGGCATCGTTAAGCTTTCTTAGATCTACGCAAATCCTTATTTTTTCCTTCTACTTCTTTTCCCGAAATACTATCGGGCTTACCCAATCAGATTCCTCCACTGGTTCAATAATACCTGCTTCAAGCATCTTGTCCAATTCCAAGCGGACCTTTTCCTTGTATTTGGAATTAAGGTGATATGGCATTTGCTTAATAGGCTTCGCGTCCGGTTTCAAATTTATTTTCATCACTCCAAATTTCCTATGATGCCTTTCAAGTTTGAAAATTTTGTAGGAAACAAATCCTGATATTCGTGGAGAAAGTGAAAATTTTGTAGGAAACAAATCTTGATATCTACTCTAGCATCATCCCAGTAATCCCCAATCTACGCAAACTTCAGCTCTACCTCTGCGTAATGTTTAATTGCTTGGTTTTCAATGGCGCGGTTATGTCTAGATTCTATATATACGGTCCCTCAACATCGTAGTGGCCTTCTGCTTGTGGGATATTAATATTCCTTGGATCCTCATCCTCTCCTTCAATGGTCACATTATAGCATTCTATCGCATGGCGCAACTGGGTGCTCCAATTTGGTTGGACCAATTACAAAGGATCTTGCGGTATTCTGAAGATCATTTCCTTAACCTCCTGCAGCGCCTCATCAATGATTTTGAACCCATATTCAAAGCTGAATGTCCTCACGAACACTTCTCTTAAGACATCCCACTCCGTGGTGTCATGGTGGATCTCCGTCTCCAAATACCAGTTCATGGGGATTATGTCTAGAGTGTGACAGAATAAATGCACCCATTTTGGTTGTGGCTCTGTTCCATATACCTTAGTCCATTTGGCCAAATGATCGCATAGATCATTCCTCCCATCATACTTCTCAATTACTCGTACTTTCGGATGACCAAATCACATTCTCATCATCCTTCTGTAATCGTGCCATTCATCAAAGTTGTCTTTGTGCGTATCCCACCACCGAGTGGGCGTAGCGCATAATGCCCAGGCCAATGCCTGGAAGTGGTAATCCTTTGGAAATTCTCTTTCAAAAGCATCCAAAAATTTATGTACATTAGTTAAACCATCGTAATAAAGTAAATTTCTTACCTCCGTCGACACACAAATATCGACTTAGTCATCATATTGTAGCGTAGTGTGGATACTTCATGCAGCCTATTTTGCGAATGTTCCAACTCTTTGTCTGATTCCGAGGTACAAGAACTTTCGAAGTCCCATGAAATTCGTCCATCAGCTATCGGATTAACCCAATCTTGGTCTTGCACTATTTTTTTATAAATCATATCCAAATCAGCATCACTTTCCTCATAGTCGCGGACCAATTCAGTATAGCGCGATCCTTCTGTAGGGTCTAAGGGTACTAAAATGCGGAGTGATTTCCTTTCAAATGACATTGTCCGCTTCTCCAAATTGATGACCCCATTCATGTCGATAGACCAATCAATTCCTAGGAGGGCGAGGTATGGATTTCTATCATAAAAAAATCTCTATTAAATCAAAATCATCCAATGCGCTCGCATCTTCTATATCTATGGTAACTCCCTGCAATCATCCCATAGGGATAATCTTTTACTGGTTCACCATGCTCAATTGAATCGGAGACCACTGTAGCACAGGTCTCCCCATCCTCTCCCAACCTTTTTTAGGCAAGACGTTTGGGTCAGACCCCAAATCCAAAATAACCTGGTCCATTTCATAGTCTCCTATTTGTGCGGTAAGCGTCATCTCATGCCCTGTTCTTACCTTATGCTTACCGATCTTTATGACTATGCGAGGTCCATCAAAAGTATTATCCTTACCAACACATTTTTTGTCAACTCTTGTAGCCCTTTCACAACCTTTCTATCATGCAGTAGTTTCATACAAGTCTCCAAGAAGGTGGTAAGCACAAAGGGGTCAACTTCTGTAGGCAGTTTGTCTTGACTTCCTAAGGTAGAGGCCTCAGCGAAGCTTTTCTTCGCTTCCATGAAAGTTTCCTTTGCATGTTCCAGATCAAACCCAACCTCCTTTTCTGGAGCCTTGCGGACCCATCCACCTTCTTCAGGCTGTTTTCCATTTTCGTCACCAGTCGCGATCTCGCTTCGTAGTATGATATTCAAATTCTAGTCCTCTTCGCGAAGCTCGACCCTCATCATCTGTAAGTTCTGGGTAGGATGCTGAGGCTGCACCTTCTTCTCCTGCATCCTGGCCATCAGCATAGGATATTCTTCGATTGTGTGGTCAAACTGAGTGCATTATTGATATGAAGGGTGTGTTTGATTCGTACACTCCTGCATGTAGTGTCCTGGCGTTTCGCAATTGTAACAAATGACCTGCCCCCAACCCCTACCAAGTCCTTCTCCTCCTCAGCCTCATCCGCACCCTTGATATCCTCCATGCATTCCCCTAGCACCCTGATGCGGAGGTCAAGTTTACTATTGCATTCGATATGTAGGTGTCCTCTCCATCATTAATTCATAGCTCCGATAGTGGTGCTCATTGTGGCCCACCGATTTGCAGAAATCGCAGAACAATTGTTCTGGTGTCTGTACAAACTTTTGCAGCAAATGATAATTATCTATTACATGTTTCCCAACTACTTGACAAATATCGCACCATAGCGTGGGCCCTGCACTTGGTCCTACTAGAGCTTCCTGCCTTAGGGGTATATGCCCCCCTTCTGTGATGCAATTCGCGAAGATAGGGCAGTGATCTTTATCACCCCCTTGGTTTTTACCCTACACCAAACTTCTTCGTGCAGTTCCGATCAAGCTGCTTTTTCCTTTTTCAAGCTCTGCAACTCCAAGCAGAGGTTCTACAACTCTGCATGAATCTATTGAATTCCAAAAGAAGCATCCTGGATAGGTGTCTCATGCAATCTCATCGTAGTTTCCAGGGTTTTTGCTTGAGTTCCTATCTTTTGTTGTGATAAAACAATCCTTAAATGGGGCAGGAGCGTAACTATAAATCAATCACAATGCTGGCTATCCGTGAGATTCATATTAGCTTCGTGGATCTTGCACTTCAGTCTTTGATCTAGCTCCCATGGAATTTCACTGGGCCTCATCATGATTTCCTTAAATCCAATTACCAACTGCGAGGCAGATTTAGGCTTACCGAATTCCTTGTTCAAAGTGGTTTGAGTATCTGCCAACGATGCCCACAGATTATCAGTGAAATATTTAACATACCATGTCAGTACGCGGTCCTACAGAGCGGTGACTAACTATGCCTTATTTATATTATCATCCGTAATTTGTTGTGCTGTCCACATAGCCTTCGCAACAAACCAAAACTGATCTGGATCCTCACTTCCTAAGCCTTTGAAAACTGGTAACTTCATCGTATTCAACATCTTGACTAGTGGCGGTGATGGTAGCGGTGTGGGTGATGGTGTATGTTGTGGAGGCGAAGGTGGAGGTGGTGTAGACGGATGAGGTATCCATGGAAAACCCCGCCTTATCAACTGGACAATGCTTTGCGGTGAAGCCTGTGCTTCTCCCTCATCATCACTTGAAGGAGGTCTAATCAATGGACTATATTCAGGACCTATTTTTCCTTGATTTCTAAAGCTTCATCCACTTCGTGTAGATCCAAACATCAAGAACAAAACTACTCATGCAAGCAAGGAAGCAATTTGGTTGTAGAGATTGTGTTCAAGTATGGTGTTGGTACAATGAGCTATAATGATATACTATGACAACCAAAGTACAATTTTCTTAGCAAAGGACCCTGCTTGTCATTTGAAGACAAAATACATTGATGTTTAGTATCACTTTGTGAGGGATATGGTTGAAGACAAAAAGGTGTTGTTGGTAAATATGGACACTTAGAGTAATGTTGTAGATGCATTGAAAAAGTTTGTAAGCATTAGGAAGTTTTCTTGGTGTAGAGAAACAATGGGCATTATAGCCCTGGACCAATGACTAAGCTCTCCTGCGATCCACTGTGTGGAAAGAAAACAACAAGTGGGAGAATGATGTGTATGTGTTATATTCTTTCCACGACCAGTGGCAGGTGTTGTACATTGCATCAGGCACAATGCCCTAAGATTTTTTTTTTTTTATGCAGACCCAATAATAGTTGAGCGAACCCAAGATGGGGGGAAAACTCAAAGATAATGGGCGGACCTACCCATGGTTTTGCATTGGTTTTTGGCATGATGGTTTTTTTCCCATGATATTTTGTAAATCGATCAAGGGAACTACGATTATGTTCTTATCCTGAGTTAATGGATTGGGGTTTATGAATGCTTCGACATGTATATATATATGTTTTGTACCATTAACAAGAATACAATGAAAAACCAATCTAGTTTTTCTAGTTTGGGTTCCAAGAGAAAATCTTTGTGTATACTTTTATGTTCTTGCCATTGTATATTTTTTTGTTTTTAAGAATTCGTTTGTAGGTAATTTTTGTATAGGGATAAAACCTATAGTTGAGGAAACCAAGATCCCATGAGAGTAAACCATAACCCCTCAAGAGTGAACCAAAACTCACATCAAGATCAAAGGAAAAGCACCAATTCAAACCAAGAGTAATGAACCACAAAGGCTCTCCCAGCCAAGTCAGTTATCTCACCTAAAATGAAACTCAAATCCAAGTTCAATTGATGAGCTTACTCTCGCATAAAATGTCTAGTGTGTGAGGATACCACAAAGATAATGCACATTGGTTGTTATGTTTCATGGTTAAATTACCCATGCCAATTAATGTGATATGTGTTTGTCATGTAATGCTAATACTTGAATGTGGGATGAAACTTAAGGCATGGGATAAGTTAACACTCTAATTTTTATTCTTAAGTGTCATAGTCCAACTAAGTGACCATATTGGCTAATTCATTTATATTTTCATTAATCTCACAAATATTCATGATATTTTTAACACATCAATTGTAGGTTATTCCTTTTGCAATCCAAATCTACTTAAATTACAATATATAATGATATATAACATAATTTTTTAATTGCTCAAGTTTTCCCTCATTTTGCTAAGTAGCAGGATAATCAGGTTCTCATGGAGCCCATAATAGGATCAGAGTTGCAAAGGGTGCTACACAGTTTCCAAAAAAACAATAGCCCCTATCCTAATCGATGGATGATGGAGTTTTTCTTGGGGTTTTATGAAATTCTAGGCAATGATCTCCTTAGAGTTATAGAGGATTTTTGTAGATTTAATGATCATTATAAATTGGTTTAATGAGCTACAACGATACCACATGCACACACTACTTTCCATTCTAGAGGAGGTATTGCATCTAAAACATTCTTTTTACTAGATTTGTTATCAACACATTTATAGGGAGCAAAACTACATAGTCGATGCACTCTCTGAGGCTGGTGCTTCACAAGTTTTGGGACTACGGAA
>Ga0115844_100079_pt1 | contig 19677 bp, 19 predicted proteins | sample InSIn1gowninarea_FD_83858 | JGI IMG/M metagenome (GOLD analysis project Ga0115844, IMG submission 83858) | reverse complement strand
TCAAATGTTATAGGTGATTTGTTACAATATGCTTTGATTCTTTCTTTCGAAAATATTACTGATTCCTGGGTGGTAGATTTAGGGGCCTCATTCCATGCCACACCTGATAAGAAATACTTTCATGACTATGTTCAAAGAGATTTTTGACAAGTTCGTTTGGGTGATGATAAACCCTGTAAAATTGTTGGAATGGGTAAGGTTCTTGTAAAACAGCAGAATGGAAACCAATGGCTACTAAAGGAGGTAATGCATGTTACAGATCTAAAGAAAAATCTGATCTCAACAGGGGAGTTAGGCAGTGAAGATTGTGTGACAACTTTCACAAATAAAGCTTGGAAGGTCACCAAAGGAGCCCTGGTAATAGCAAAAGGTGAAAAGGTTGATACATTGTATTTATGCAATGCTATTTCTAACTCTATTAATGCTTTAATTTCCAAAGGAGCAGATGCAACATTATAGCATCATAGGCTCGGACACATGAGTGAAAAGGGGATGAGGATTATTCACTCAAGGAATTTGTTGCCGGGTTTGAAGAATGTTGATTTGGACTTCTGTGAGAATTGCATTTATGGAAAACAAAAGAGAGTCAGATTTCTCAGAGTTGGAAAAGAAAAGAAGAGTGAAAAATTAGAGCTTGTGCATATATATGTATGGGGATCTGCTCAGGTATCATCTCTTGGTGGCTCTTGTTATTATGTTACCTTTATTGATGATGCAACTAGAAAAACTTGGATTTATTGTATTAATAATAAATCTGATGTATTTGATACTTTCAAGAAATGGAAAGCTTTGGTTGAGATTGAGACAAGAAAGAAATTGAAGTGTCTAAGATCAGACAATGGAGGTGAATATTGCAGCAAAGAGTTTGATAGGTACTGTTTAGAGCATGGAATTCGCAGAGAGAAGACAGTTCCAAGAACACCACAAGAAAATGGTGTGTCAGAAAGGATGAATAGAACAATCATGGAGTGTGCAAGATGCATGAGATTGCATGCAGAATTGCCTTTACAGTTTTGGGCAGATGTTGTAGATACTGTTGTTTATCTAATAAACAGAGTGCCTTCAAGTTCCTTGGATGGTGATGTTCCAGAGGAAGCATGGACAGGTAAAAAGGTAAACTACTCTTTTTTAAAGCCTTTTGGTTGTGAGGCCTTTGTCCATATTGATAAAGAAAATATAACAAAGCTTGAGGCAAAGTAAAAGAAATGTACCTTTATTGGATATGGTGTTAACGATTTTGGTTATCGCTTATATGATTATGAAAATCACAAAATCATTAGGAGAAGAGATGTAATATTCACTGAAAAGGTCTTGTATAAGAATCAGTTGTAGGGAAAGAAGGAAGAAAAAGAAAACAAGGAATATGCAGTTCTTGACGAAATCACTGAAAAAGTAAAGGTGCTTTAAAATAATAATAATCAACAACCACAACAATAGCAACTAGCACAACAGCAAAAGGCACCCCAAACACCTGAAAGTGGTGTTAGAAGATCTACCAGGATAAGTAGACCCCTTGAACGATACTCTCCTTCATTATATTATTTATTGTCGACTGATTCTGGTGAACCCGAATTTTATGAAGAAGCAGTGTAGGTAGAAACCAGGAAGAAGTGGGAGACGGCCATGAAAGAAGAGATGGACTCCTTAGCACATAACCAGACTTGGGACTTAGTCAGGTTGCCTGTAGGTAAAACAGCATTGTAGAATAAATGGGTTTATAGGCTGAAGGAAGAAGATGGAGGAAAATAGAGGTACAAAGCTAGACTTGTGGTAAAGGGGTTTCCACAGAAGAAAGGTATTGATCTTGATGAAATATTTTCTGCTGTTGTTAAAAATGACTTCAATCAGAACTATTTTAAGTCTAGTAGCAGCTGAAGATTTTCATCTTGAGCAGTTAGATGTAAAGATAGCCTTTCTCCATGGGGATTTGGAGGAAGAGATATATATGCAGCAGCCACAAGGATATGAAGTGAAAGGGAAGGAGAAACTAGTGTGCAGGTTGAAGAAGAGCTTGTATGGCTTAAACCAGGCTCCAAGGCAGTGGTATCTAAAATTTGACAAGTTTATGTCTGAACAAGGTTATATTAGATGTCACTCTGATCATTGTGTTTATTTGAAAAATCAAAATGATGGAAGCTATATTATATTGTTATTGTATGTAGATGACATGCTTGTTACAAGATCTAACATTCAGGAAATAAATGTGCTCAAAAGAAAATTGGCAAATTCATTTGCAATGAAGGATTTGGGAGTTGCAAAACAAATCCTTGGTATGAGAATAACTAGAGACAGAAAAAATCGCAAATTAACATTGTCTAAGAATGAGTACATACAAAAGGTGTTGAAAAGATTTAACATGCACAATGCAAAACCAGTTAGTACACCTTTTGCTAGTCATTTCAAACTTAGCAAGGAAATGTGCCCAAAGACCCAAGAAGACATGGATTATATGTCTAAAGTTCCATATGCATCAACAGTTGGAAGCTTAATGTATGCAATGGTTTGCACAAGGCTTGATATTGCACATGTAGTGGGGGTTGTAAGCAGGTACATGAACAATCCAGGAAAGGAACATTGGATGGCAGTGAAATGGATTCTCAGATATTTGACAGGTACCACAAATCAAGCATTATGCTTTGGTGGTTCAAACATTTCTCTACAGGGATATGTTGATGTAGATATGGCAGGTGACAGAGATAACAGGAGGAGCACTACAGGATATGTATTCACTGTTGGTGGAAAAACTGTCAGTTGGGTTTCAAAAATCCAAAGTGTTGTTGCACTTTCAATAACAGAAGCAGAGTATGTCGCTGCTACAGAGGCTAGTAAAGAAATGATTTGGTTACAAAGGTTTATGGGTGAATTGGGTAAGGAGCATGATATGGGCACATTATACAGTGATAACCAAAGTGCCATTCATCTTGCAAAGAACTCAGCTTTTCATTCCAAGACTAAACACATACAGCTCAAGTACCATTTCATACAATTAGTGTTGGAAGATGGAGAGTTGAAGTTGGAAAAGATACACACTAGCCAGAATCCTGCAGATATGCTAAAAAAGGTTGTAACCAGGGAGAAATTGAGAACATGCTCAGTTTCAATTGGTCTTCAAGGATGACAATGAAGATGAGAAACAACCAGGTCCAAAGAGGAGTCATTGTCCAGCAAATGAAGTAATAGTGAAGTTGCTACAATCATTCTCCAAGTGAGATATTGTTGTGTGTGGAGCATGATTGTTCAAAGGTCTTTGTTTCAGCCGGATGTATACCCTAGGAAGTTTTGTACAACCCTCCACGCGGGGGGGTGCAGGGGAATTTGTCCCCCTCGCGGGGGTCCATGGGCCAGCGGTACCCCGGCGGAGGCTCGGGGGCAGCGCCCCCAAAGCTTAAAATAGATGTAAAATTGCCTTGTAAAAGTATAGTAACTTCTAGTCAATCTAGGCCGTTCATTAGGCGGATGATCTGACGGTAGAAATTATGTTTAGTTTAGGGTTTTTTTCCCTAGAAGGCAACCCCTCTCTTGGTATGAGGGCATTGTATTTTGAGGCTGTGTAATAGATGTGTAATTTGTGAGCGAGAAACAGAGAGGTAAGACTGTGAGAGAAAACAGGGGATATTACAGCGGATCTGCTGTAGGTTGTGTCTCCTCATTTTGATGGATAATAGAAAGGAAGGACTGGCTGTTCGAGGTGGACGTAGCCCAAACTGGGTGAACCACGTATATTTGTGTCTCTCTTGTTTTATGCGTTTTCTGCGTTTACATTTCTGCAATATTTTATGTGTTCCATTGCTCTTCAATATATAATTTTCTACCAACTGGTATCGGAGCCGAAGGTCTATTTGGCTGTTAAACTCACAGGAAAGAAGGGTTCCTCATTCGAGTGGGAGTAATGGCAGAAGATGGTAAGTTTAGGGTCGAGAAATTTAACGACCAAAATTTATCACTATGGAAGATGCAGATGGAAGATTATCTGTATCAGAAAGATCTGTACCTGCCATTGAGCGGAAAAACAAAGAAGCTGACGGCTATGACAGATGAAGAATGGAACCTTCTCGATAAAAATGCACTCAGAATAATACGGTTGTGCCTCGTTGCGTCAGTCACCTTCAACATTTTGAAGGAAACAACGACGGAGGGTTTGATTAAGGTGTTGTCAAAACTATATGAATAACCCTCGGCCTCAAACAAGGTATTTCTTATGAAACGATTATTTAATATGAAGATGTCGGAAGGTGGATCTGTTGCAGATCACTTAAATGATTTTAATACAGTTACAAGTCAGTTAAGTTCTGTAGGGGTAAACTTTGAAGATGAAGTTAGAGCTCTATTATTCTTGTGCTCATTGCCAGAAAGTTGGAATGGTTTAGTAATGGCCATTAGTAACTCTGTCTCTGGATCTAGTACTTTAAAGTTTGATGATGTTGTCGGTGCTATTCTTAGTGAGGAAATGCGACGAAAAAGCTCTGGTGAGACATCTGGAAATGCTTTGAGTGCAGAGTCTAGGGGAAGAAAAATGGAAAGAGGAAAGAGCTCAGGATATTGTGGTAAATCAAGGAAAGGTAGATCCAAGTCTAGATTAGGGATAATGTGCTGGAAATGCAAAAAGAAAGGACACCTAAAGAAAGACTGTAGATCTCGGAAGGGAAAAGAAGGAGATCCATAGAAAGAAAACAATCATGAAGCAAATGTCACAAGTGAGGTGTTACAAGATGCTTTTTATCTTTCTTTCGAAAATATTACTGATTCCTAGGTGGTAGATTTAGGGGCCTCATTCCATGCCACAATGTTGGCATTATGATTCTGGCTTGGCTCTATGATACAGGTGTTGTACTTGATGGCAACTCATACAGGTGGAAAAAAAGGTGGCAAAACCTTGATCAGGCTCTCAAAATGATGAAAAATAAGAGGTACGCAGGTGCATAGTTCAGAAGGTGCGGTCCCGCAGGTAAACCGACCAAGAATTGTGGAGATACCCGCAGGTGACCCGTTCAGAAGGTGCGGTTCCCCATTTTCTCTCGCTCATGTGGGGTTTTTTATGTTTGGCCCGTGGTATTTAGCCCATCGATTGTGATCCTGCGGTTTTGATTCGTGGTATTGTTTCTATATTATTATTATTATTATTGAGCCCAAGGTTTTTGGGTCCCTTGTATTGCTTCTCTATGGTTTTGATTCATGGTTTTAGTAAGGGCTCACCTATAAAAGGGAAAGGAGATCACTTGGCTGGATACACTTGTATCTTGAATATCTTTAGATCTGAAATTTTGGGTTATCGGTTTAAAAGGATTGATCTATATAAGAGTGAAGTTGGAAGTGAATCTATGAAGTGTGATCTCTCAGGCGCAAGATCAGATCTGTGAATTTGACTAACAGTGGCATAGAGAAGGACTGTTAATTGGGTTCTAATCAAGAAGTACGCAGACCATTCACAGTGCAAGTGCGGGGGTACGCAGTGCAGCAGAAGCCGCAGGTGCGTGGGAATGCGGCGCGATAGAAATCGCAGGTGCGGAGGCTCAGTGATGGTACACGGTGCAACAGAAGCCGCAGGTACGTAGGTATGCAGCGCAACAGAAGCCGCAGGTGCGGATGCACAGTAGAAGTACGCGGCACGATAGAGGCATAGGTGCGTGGATACGCGGTGCAGCAGAAGGCTCTTTGCGTGGATACGCAGAGGCACAGAACGTTAAGTGCGGAGCCATGCAAGCCAGATAAAGAAATACTGCAGATCTGTGTTAAGACTTTTATTGGCTGACTTTTCTTGTTGATAAGTTGTTCTGGGTTTAGTTTACTATAGCTGACTGGGTGATTTACATGTATTTGATGATCATTTGATGTTCATGGATCTAGTTTGAAAATTTATGAAAAGTGGTCCTTGAATGAAAAGAAGTATGGGGTTGTAGCTCCCTTCCAGGAAAGACTGGAAAACAAGAGAGAGTTGTAGCTCTTTGCAGGTTGCAGCCTGCGTACTGGTAAAGGACTGCACTAGTACAAAATCATTCTAAAAGAAGTTTCTAATTGAAAGAAGATAGAGACATATTGCAGCAGGTGGTTTTCACCCACATTGGGTTTCCACCTTATATCTGGTGTTCTATGGTGTGAGTATCTGTTTTTCATGTTCTTGTTCATTAGTATGCATAAGTTAATCATCAATATCTGAAGAATAAGTTAAAGTATAAATTTGGATGGTATATTGAAAAGTTTTGATAATACTGATTCACTCCCCCCCTCTCAGTATTATTTCCTACAATTGGTATCAGAGCAGGTCCTTCAGAGAAGCTTGATCGCTTGAAGGAAGATCGTTCATCATGAGCAACTATAAGAGGGAAGCATCAATCAGGCCACCGATTTTTGATGTGACAAACTTCAATTATTGGAAGGTAAGAGTTACTGCCTATCTTCAATCTCTTGGTACAGAAGTTTGGGATATCATAGAGACAGGCTACACTTTTCCTTCAGCCACTTCTACAGATTCGGCCGAGAAGAAGAAATATGAAACAAATGCTAAAGCAGTGAATACTCTGTTGGGATGCTTATCTCAATCAGAATTCGTGAAGGTTATGCAATATAAATCCGCAAAATAAATATGGGACAAGATTGTCTTGAGCTACGAAGGAGATGAACAGGTAAAGCGTGCTAAACTTCAAACCCTTAGGATTCAGTATGAGAATCTCAGAATGTATAATGATGAAAGTGTGGCTAACTATTTCCTTAGGGTAGATGAGATTGTTAATTGCATGAAAAACTTGGGTGAAGAAATAAAAGAGGCTATTGTGGTTGAAAAAGTTCTAAGATCCTTGTCCCCCAAGTTTGAATCTAAAGTATCTGCCATAGAAGAAAAGGAGAATCTACGAACTCTCACCATGTCACAGCTGCATGGAATTCTAACTGCTTATGAAATGAGAAAAGGAGGTCCTTCAGACAGAAAATAAGCTTCCTTCAAGGCTTCAGGCAAAGGAGAATACTTTGAATCAAGTCATGTGTCAGAAGAAGAAGAAGAATCAAATTTTGTCAGAAATCTTCAATGAGGTACTGGTAGATTCAAAGGTAAGTTACCCTTCAAATGTTTTTCTTGTGGAAGAGTAGGTCACTATGCTGCCAAATGTCCTCATAAGTATAAGATTGACAAGGGAAAGTAACCTGTTAGATGGAACAAGAAACAAAATGCAAATAAGGAGAGCTATTACACCCATGAAGACAGTGATGGTCTATCAAATAGCGACGAAGATGAACGAGGTAATCCCTATAAACTGTTAATGGCTTTTGAAGATGATGATTACATGGATGCTCTAAATATAGATAGCTATTATGAGGAAATGTCTAGACTCAAGACATGCTTAGAAGAAAAGAATGTGATCATTGAGACTCTGCAAATCCAACTTGATGAAAAGGAACAATCTCTTGAAAAGTTAGAATATGAAATTGTCGGGCTTCGAAAAGAAATTGAGAAAACCAAGGCTCTCAATCTTAAATTTGTTAAAGGATCTGAAACTCTGGATGAGATCATCAATGTACAATGCTCTCCTCTAATTAAGACAGGTCTGGGGTATAATGGAGAAGCATCTCAAGCATCCACCTCAAAGAGTTACCTCGATGCAACAAGGAGACATGAGCAAAAGCCAAATAGAGATCACAAGGTAAAACAGGGACAAATTCCATCAAGAATAAACATAGACTACCAGGTAAATCAGGGATAGTTCACCTTAAGGGAAAACAAAAGCTACAATCAGCCATAGGTAAGATCTTCTCAATTTACCTCAAGAATGGATGAAAATAGAAATTACAATCATATGGCTGGTAAATTTGATAATCGCAGAAGTTTATTCAATGGCCAATGTTTCTCTTGCCATAACTTCGGTCACAAAGCAGCTCAATGTGTTGCCTACAAGACAATCATGACTAGAGAAGCTCAAAAGCAAAGAAGTATGACTGGGATTACAAAAAGGACCTATAACAACTTCTCGGCTCTTGAAAATGAAATTGAATGCTCTATCTGTAATAACTTTGGACATGAAGACTTTGAATGTAGGAGCAGGTTTCGACAGACAAAGGAACAAGATTCAAGCACCAGAACATGGAGAATAAAGGAACCTCAAAGATGTGGGATAGCATTCTATGTAGAAGGACAAGAAAATCAATGGTACATCGACAGCGGATGTTCGAAGCATATGACAGGTGATAGAGAAAAACTTGAATCATATACTACTTTAGAAAGGGGAAAGAAAGTTTCATTTGGGAATGATACTCCTGCTGCCATAAAAGGAAAAGGTATTGCTCAATTGAAAGAATAGGTCAAAGCTAGAAATGTTTTGTACGTTGATGGATTGAAACATAATCTGCTAAGTGTCAGTCAGATGTGCGATCAAGGAACCGAGGTAATATTTAGATCAAATGGATGTTGTGTTCGTGATCTTGATACAGGTGAAACAGTGATCAAAGGCAGAAGAACTCCAAATAATCTATACATATTTGAAGAAGGACAACAACAATGCTATATGAGCAAGGATGATGAGCACTGGTTATGGCACCGAAGGTTGGGGCATCTAAGTTTTTCATAAATAAGGAAAGCATGCAAGTATCAAGCAGTTCGTGATCTTCCAGATATCAAAATTCCAGACAACATAATATGCAAATCATGTCAGTTTGGTAAGCAAACCAGGACTAATTTCCCTGAGAAGGAAGGATCAACCAGCAAACCTCTCAAACTTATTCATACAGATGTATGTGGTCCATTTAGGACAAGGACACCTCGAGGAGAGGAATACCTTATATTATTCATTGACGACTTCTCCAGGTTTGTTTGGTTAGGACTTATGAAGCACAAAGACGAAGCATTTGAAAAATTCAAATCCTTCAAAGCCTTGGTCAAAAATGAATCAGATCACAAAATCAAGTGCCTCAGGTCTGACAGAGGTGGGGAGTTTACCTCAAATGAATTTTTTGATTTCTGTGAAGAACATGGAATAAAAAGGGAATTCTCTACAGCAAGGACTCCTCAGCAAAATGGAGTGGTGGAAAGGATGAATAGAACAGTCCAACAAATGGCCCGTGCCATGCTTGATGAGTCTGGAACTCCCGCAACCTTCTGGGGTGAAGCTGCATATGCCGCAGTTGTTATTCTCAACAAAACAAATGTTCGAGTAAACATCACTCAAACTCCTCATGAGCTCTGGTATGGTAAGACTCCTTCGGTAAAGCATTTTAAAATTTTTGGAAGCAAATGCTATATTAAGAATACTGATGAACAACTTGGAAAACTTGAGCCTAGAGCAGATGAAGGCATTCTCCTCGGTTATTCACCTTATAGCAAAGCATATAAGTGTTACAATAAAAGACTTGGAAGAATTGTTGACAACATTGATGTAGTGGTTGATGAAAAGGGATACATTCCTAGGCAAGTAAATCATGAAGATATCGAAGAGGATGAAGACTACTCTCCAAATCAGACTGATAATGAAGAAGAAGAACCTCAAGAGGCTCCAGAGGAACAGATAAGGATAGAAGAGAAGACTCCATCCAGGTATGTTCAAAAGAATCATCCAGAATCTCAGATTTTGAGACAGAAAGAGGCAGGTGTACAGACAAGAAGAACAATAGCAGAAGCCTCAAGCTATTTGTCATTGCTCTCCTCTACTGAACCACAAAATGTAAAAGAGGCATGCAAAGATGAATGTTGGGTCAAGGCTATGGATGAAGAACTTAAGCAGATCGAAAAGAACAACACTTGGGAATTGGTTCCTAGACCAAAAGATAAGAATGTCATAGGAACAAAATGGATCTTCAAAAATAAGTTGAATGAAAATGGGAAAGTAGTTAGAAACAAGGCAAGACTGGTTTGTAAGGGATATGCTCAGCAAGAAGGAATAGACTTTGAAGAAACTTTTGCTTCTGTTGCTAGACTTGAGGCTATCCGAATGTTCCTTGCTCTCTCAAGCTGTCAAAAATTCAAAGTATTTCAAATGGATGTGAAATCAGCCTTTCTGAATGGAGAGTTAGAAGAAGAAGTATACATTGAGCAGCCAGATGGGTTCATTCTTGGGAATGATCCAAACCTTGTATGCAGATTGAAAAAGGCTCTCTATGGTCTTAAACAAGCTCCAAGGGCTTGGTACTATGGTTTGGACAAATATCTTCATCAACAAGGTTTTTCAAAAGGTTCAGCAGATAGCAATCTCTATATAAAACTCGAAAATGACAAAATGCTAATACTTGTTGTATATGTAGACGATATCATCTTTGGCAGCAATGAAGAAGCTATGAGTAAAAAATTTGCTTTGGTGATGCAGAAAGAATTCGAAATGTCCTTGCTTGGAGAATTGACATACTTCCTTGGATTACAAATCCAACAAAATGAAGACGGTATCTTCTTGTCTCAAACTAAGTACCTCAAGCAGATTCTGAAAAAGTATGGCATGGAAGATTCGAAACCAGTATGTACCCCTATGGTGATAGGTTGCAGTCTTAGTGCGAATGATGAATCAGTAGCAGTTCATCAACCAACCTACAGATCTATGATTGGAAGTCTACTTTACTTGATAGGTACCTGACCAGACATTATGCATGCAGTGGGAATAGTTGGAAGATTTTAGGAAAATCCAAAGGAAACTCATCTTCAGGCAGTGAAGAGAATTTTCAAGTATCTTCAAGGAACTCAAAACTATGGCTTATGGTATCCTAGAGATACAGATCTCACACTTCATGCTTACACAGATGCATATTGGGCTGGAAGTGTGGATGACAGGAAAAGCACAAGTGGTGGTGCTTTCTTTATGGGTTCCAGATTAGTATCTTGGTTCAGCAAGAAACAGAGTTCGATTGCTTTATCTACAGCTGAAGCAGAATATGTGGCTGCTGCATCTTGTTGCACTCAACTTTTTGGATGATGCAGACCTTGCAGGATTTTCAAATCACTTGTACTCCACCTATCTCCATCTTATGTGATAATACAAATGCAATCAACATTTCAAAGAATCCTGTCATGCATTCAAAGACTAAGCACATACCGATCAAGTATCATTTTCTCAGGGAACAAGTGCTTGAACAAAAGGTCAAATTGGAATATGTTCCTTCTAAGGAACAAATTGCTGACATTCTCACCAAACCATTGCCCAGGGAGACCTTTGAATACCTCAGGCAAAAGCTGGGGGTTGTTGATACATCATCTTGTTGTTGAATCTCATCTGTCTCAGAGATTGTTGATTGTACGCGAGCTTGATATGGGGTATACATTTGCTGGTTTATGGATTTGTCGAAGATCAAATGGCACAGGTTTAGGGGGAGCATATAATGCATTATTGGCATTATGGTAGAAGATCTTGGAGAAAGCACAAAAGGAAATCATGGATGCTGATCCAAATATCGCTGAAATATGTCTCTATCTCTTTCATGATCATTTATGGTGTTTGATGATCATTCTTTTGCAGATCTGGTCTATAATCAGGGGAGCATGTTCTTAGGGGGAGCATAACCCTTTGCCCTTGATGTCAAAGGGGGAGAATGATGTGGAGGATCTTGAGGTTGCCATCAAGTCCAAAGGGGGAGATTGTTGGCATTATGATTCTGGCTTGGCTGTATGATACAGGTGTTGTACTTGATGGCAACTCATACAGGTGGCAAAACAGGTGGCAAAACCCTGATCAGGCTCTCAAAATGATGAAAAATAAGAGGTACGCAGGTGCATGGTTCAGAAGGTGCGGTCCCCCATTTTCTCTCGCTCACGTGGGGTTTCTTATGTTTGGCCTGTGGTATTTAGCCCATCGATCGTGATCCTATGGTTTTGATTCGTGGTATTGTTTCTATATTATTATTATTATTATTGAGCCCAAGGTTTTTGGGTCCCTTGTATTGCTTCTCTATGGTTTTGATTCATGGTTTTAGTAAGGGCTCACCTATAAAAGGGAAAGGAGATCACTTGGCTGGATACACTTGTATCTTGAATATCTTTAGATCTGAAATTTTGGGTTATCGGTTTAAAAGGATTGATCTATATAAGAGTGAAGTTGGAAGTGAATCTATGAAGTGTGATCTCTCAGGCGCAAGATCAGATCTGTGAATTTGACTAACAGTGGCATAGAGAAGGACTGTTAATTGGGTTCTAATCAAGAAGTACGCAGACCATTCACAGTGCAAGTGCGGGGGTACGCAGTGCAGCAGAAGCCGCAGGTGCGTGGGAATGCGGCGCGATAGAAATCGCAGGTGCGGAGGCTCAGTGATGGTACACGGTGCAACAGAAGCCGCAGGTACGTAGGTATGCAGCGCAACAGAAGCCGCAGGTGCGGATGCACAGTAGAAGTACGCGGCACGATAGAGGCATAGGTGCGTGGATACGCGGTGCAGCAGAAGGCTCTTTGCGTGGATACGCAGAGGCACAGAACGTTAAGTGCGGAGCCATGCAAGCCAGATAAAGAAATACTGCAGATCTGTGTTAAGACTTTTATTGGCTGACTTTTCTTGTTGATAAGTTGTTCTGGGTTTAGTTTACTATAGCTGACTGGGTGATTTACATGTATTTGATGATCATTTGATGTTCATGGATCTAGTTTGAAAATTTATGAAAAGTGGTCCTTGAATGAAAAGAAGTATGGGGTTGTAGCTCCCTTCCAGGAAAGACTGGAAAACAAGAGAGAGTTGTAGCTCTTTGCAGGTTGCAGCCTGCGTACTGGTAAAGGACTGCACTAGTACAAAATCATTCTAAAAGAAGTTTCTAATTGAAAGAAGATAGAGACATATTGCAGCAGGTGGTTTTCACCCACATTGGGTTTCCACCTTATATCTGGTGTTCTATGGTGTGAGTATCTGTTTTTCATGTTCTTGTTCATTAGTATGCATAAGTTAATCATCAATATCTGAAGAATAAGTTAAAGTATAAATTTGGATGGTATATTGAAAAGTTTTGATAATACTGATTCACTCCCCCCCTCTCAGTATTATTTCCTACAATTGGTATCAGAGCAGGTCCTTCAGAGAAGCTTGATCGCTTGAAGGAAGATCGTTCATCATGAGCAACTATAAGAGGGAAGCATCAATCAGGCCACCGATTTTTGATGTGACAAACTTCAATTATTGGAAGGTAAGAGTTACTGCCTATCTTCAATCTCTTGGTACAGAAGTTTGGGATATCATAGAGACAGGCTACACTTTTCCTTCAGCCACTTCTACAGATTCGGCCGAGAAGAAGAAATATGAAACAAATGCTAAAGCAGTGAATACTCTGTTGGGATGCTTATCTCAATCAGAATTCGTGAAGGTTATGCAATATAAATCCGCAAAATAAATATGGGACAAGATTGTCTTGAGCTACGAAGGAGATGAACAGGTAAAGCGTGCTAAACTTCAAACCCTTAGGATTCAGTATGAGAATCTCAGAATGTATAATGATGAAAGTGTGGCTAACTATTTCCTTAGGGTAGATGAGATTGTTAATTGCATGAAAAACTTGGGTGAAGAAATAAAAGAGGCTATTGTGGTTGAAAAAGTTCTAAGATCCTTGTCCCCCAAGTTTGAATCTAAAGTATCTGCCATAGAAGAAAAGGAGAATCTACGAACTCTCACCATGTCACAGCTGCATGGAATTCTAACTGCTTATGAAATGAGAAAAGGAGGTCCTTCAGACAGAAAATAAGCTTCCTTCAAGGCTTCAGGCAAAGGAGAATACTTTGAATCAAGTCATGTGTCAGAAGAAGAAGAAGAATCAAATTTTGTCAGAAATCTTCAATGAGGTACTGGTAGATTCAAAGGTAAGTTACCCTTCAAATGTTTTTCTTGTGGAAGAGTAGGTCACTATGCTGCCAAATGTCCTCATAAGTATAAGATTGACAAGGGAAAGTAACCTGTTAGATGGAACAAGAAACAAAATGCAAATAAGGAGAGCTATTACACCCATGAAGACAGTGATGGTCTATCAAATAGCGACGAAGATGAACGAGGTAATCCCTATAAACTGTTAATGGCTTTTGAAGATGATGATTACATGGATGCTCTAAATATAGATAGCTATTATGAGGAAATGTCTAGACTCAAGACATGCTTAGAAGAAAAGAATGTGATCATTGAGACTCTGCAAATCCAACTTGATGAAAAGGAACAATCTCTTGAAAAGTTAGAATATGAAATTGTCGGGCTTCGAAAAGAAATTGAGAAAACCAAGGCTCTCAATCTTAAATTTGTTAAAGGATCTGAAACTCTGGATGAGATCATCAATGTACAATGCTCTCCTCTAATTAAGACAGGTCTGGGGTATAATGGAGAAGCATCTCAAGCATCCACCTCAAAGAGTTACCTCGATGCAACAAGGAGACATGAGCAAAAGCCAAATAGAGATCACAAGGTAAAACAGGGACAAATTCCATCAAGAATAAACATAGACTACCAGGTAAATCAGGGATAGTTCACCTTAAGGGAAAACAAAAGCTACAATCAGCCATAGGTAAGATCTTCTCAATTTACCTCAAGAATGGATGAAAATAGAAATTACAATCATATGGCTGGTAAATTTGATAATCGCAGAAGTTTATTCAATGGCCAATGTTTCTCTTGCCATAACTTCGGTCACAAAGCAGCTCAATGTGTTGCCTACAAGACAATCATGACTAGAGAAGCTCAAAAGCAAAGAAGTATGACTGGGATTACAAAAAGGACCTATAACAACTTCTCGGCTCTTGAAAATGAAATTGAATGCTCTATCTGTAATAACTTTGGACATGAAGACTTTGAATGTAGGAGCAGGTTTCGACAGACAAAGGAACAAGATTCAAGCACCAGAACATGGAGAATAAAGGAACCTCAAAGATGTGGGATAGCATTCTATGTAGAAGGACAAGAAAATCAATGGTACATCGACAGCGGATGTTCGAAGCATATGACAGGTGATAGAGAAAAACTTGAATCATATACTACTTTAGAAAGGGGAAAGAAAGTTTCATTTGGGAATGATACTCCTGCTGCCATAAAAGGAAAAGGTATTGCTCAATTGAAAGAATAGGTCAAAGCTAGAAATGTTTTGTACGTTGATGGATTGAAACATAATCTGCTAAGTGTCAGTCAGATGTGCGATCAAGGAACCGAGGTAATATTTAGATCAAATGGATGTTGTGTTCGTGATCTTGATACAGGTGAAACAGTGATCAAAGGCAGAAGAACTCCAAATAATCTATACATATTTGAAGAAGGACAACAACAATGCTATATGAGCAAGGATGATGAGCACTGGTTATGGCACCGAAGGTTGGGGCATCTAAGTTTTTCATAAATAAGGAAAGCATGCAAGTATCAAGCAGTTCGTGATCTTCCAGATATCAAAATTCCAGACAACATAATATGCAAATCATGTCAGTTTGGTAAGCAAACCAGGACTAATTTCCCTGAGAAGGAAGGATCAACCAGCAAACCTCTCAAACTTATTCATACAGATGTATGTGGTCCATTTAGGACAAGGACACCTCGAGGAGAGGAATACCTTATATTATTCATTGACGACTTCTCCAGGTTTGTTTGGTTAGGACTTATGAAGCACAAAGACGAAGCATTTGAAAAATTCAAATCCTTCAAAGCCTTGGTCAAAAATGAATCAGATCACAAAATCAAGTGCCTCAGGTCTGACAGAGGTGGGGAGTTTACCTCAAATGAATTTTTTGATTTCTGTGAAGAACATGGAATAAAAAGGGAATTCTCTACAGCAAGGACTCCTCAGCAAAATGGAGTGGTGGAAAGGATGAATAGAACAGTCCAACAAATGGCCCGTGCCATGCTTGATGAGTCTGGAACTCCCGCAACCTTCTGGGGTGAAGCTGCATATGCCGCAGTTGTTATTCTCAACAAAACAAATGTTCGAGTAAACATCACTCAAACTCCTCATGAGCTCTGGTATGGTAAGACTCCTTCGGTAAAGCATTTTAAAATTTTTGGAAGCAAATGCTATATTAAGAATACTGATGAACAACTTGGAAAACTTGAGCCTAGAGCAGATGAAGGCATTCTCCTCGGTTATTCACCTTATAGCAAAGCATATAAGTGTTACAATAAAAGACTTGGAAGAATTGTTGACAACATTGATGTAGTGGTTGATGAAAAGGGATACATTCCTAGGCAAGTAAATCATGAAGATATCGAAGAGGATGAAGACTACTCTCCAAATCAGACTGATAATGAAGAAGAAGAACCTCAAGAGGCTCCAGAGGAACAGATAAGGATAGAAGAGAAGACTCCATCCAGGTATGTTCAAAAGAATCATCCAGAATCTCAGATTTTGAGACAGAAAGAGGCAGGTGTACAGACAAGAAGAACAATAGCAGAAGCCTCAAGCTATTTGTCATTGCTCTCCTCTACTGAACCACAAAATGTAAAAGAGGCATGCAAAGATGAATGTTGGGTCAAGGCTATGGATGAAGAACTTAAGCAGATCGAAAAGAACAACACTTGGGAATTGGTTCCTAGACCAAAAGATAAGAATGTCATAGGAACAAAATGGATCTTCAAAAATAAGTTGAATGAAAATGGGAAAGTAGTTAGAAACAAGGCAAGACTGGTTTGTAAGGGATATGCTCAGCAAGAAGGAATAGACTTTGAAGAAACTTTTGCTTCTGTTGCTAGACTTGAGGCTATCCGAATGTTCCTTGCTCTCTCAAGCTGTCAAAAATTCAAAGTATTTCAAATGGATGTGAAATCAGCCTTTCTGAATGGAGAGTTAGAAGAAGAAGTATACATTGAGCAGCCAGATGGGTTCATTCTTGGGAATGATCCAAACCTTGTATGCAGATTGAAAAAGGCTCTCTATGGTCTTAAACAAGCTCCAAGGGCTTGGTACTATGGTTTGGACAAATATCTTCATCAACAAGGTTTTTCAAAAGGTTCAGCAGATAGCAATCTCTATATAAAACTCGAAAATGACAAAATGCTAATACTTGTTGTATATGTAGACGATATCATCTTTGGCAGCAATGAAGAAGCTATGAGTAAAAAATTTGCTTTGGTGATGCAGAAAGAATTCGAAATGTCCTTGCTTGGAGAATTGACATACTTCCTTGGATTACAAATCCAACAAAATGAAGACGGTATCTTCTTGTCTCAAACTAAGTACCTCAAGCAGATTCTGAAAAAGTATGGCATGGAAGATTCGAAACCAGTATGTACCCCTATGGTGATAGGTTGCAGTCTTAGTGCGAATGATGAATCAGTAGCAGTTCATCAACCAACCTACAGATCTATGATTGGAAGTCTACTTTACTTGATAGGTACCTGACCAGACATTATGCATGCAGTGGGAATAGTTGGAAGATTTTAGGAAAATCCAAAGGAAACTCATCTTCAGGCAGTGAAGAGAATTTTCAAGTATCTTCAAGGAACTCAAAACTATGGCTTATGGTATCCTAGAGATACAGATCTCACACTTCATGCTTACACAGATGCATATTGGGCTGGAAGTGTGGATGACAGGAAAAGCACAAGTGGTGGTGCTTTCTTTATGGGTTCCAGATTAGTATCTTGGTTCAGCAAGAAACAGAGTTCGATTGCTTTATCTACAGCTGAAGCAGAATATGTGGCTGCTGCATCTTGTTGCACTCAACTTCTTTGGATGATGCAGACCTTGCAGGATTTTCAAATCACTTGTACACCACCTATCTCCATTTTATGTGATAATACAAGTGCAATCAGCATTTCAAAGAACCCAGTCATGCATTCAAAGACCAAGCACATACTGATCAAGTATCATTTTCTCCGGGAACAAGTGCTTGAAAAAAAGGTCAAGTTGGAGTATGTTCCTTCTAAGGAACAAGTTGCTGATATACTCACCAAACCACTGCCCAGGGAGACTTTTGAATACCTCAGGCAAAAGCTGGGGGTTGTTGATGCATCATCTTGTTGTTGAATCTCATCTGTTTCAGAGATTGTCGGTTGTATGCGAGATTGATATGGGGTATACATTTGTTGGTTTATGGATTGGTCGAAGATCGAATGGCACAGGTTCAGGGGGAGCATATAATGCATTGTTGGCATTATGGTAGAAGATCTTGGAGAAAGTACAAAAGGAGATCATGGATGATGATCCAAATATCGCTGCAATATATCTCTATCTCTTTCATGATCATTTATGGTGTTTGATGATCATTCTTTCACAGATCTGGTCTATAATCAAGGGGAGCATGCTCTCAGGGGGAGCATAACCCTTTGCCCTTGATGTCAAAGGGGGAGAATCACGTGGAGGATCTTGAGGTTGCCATCAAGTCCAAAGGGGGAGATTGTTGGCATTATGATTCTATTGGCATTATGATTCTGGCTTGGCTCTATGATACAGGTGTTGTACTTGATGGCAACTCATATAGGTGGCAAAACAGGTGGCAAAACTCTGATCAGGCTCTCAAAATAATGAAAAATAAGAGGTCCGCAGGTGCACAGTTCAGATGGTGCGGACCCGTAGGTATCCCAACCAAGAAGTGCGGAGATACCTGCAGGTGTCCTGTTCAGAAGGTGCGGTCCCCTGAATTCACTCTCTCCAAGGCAAAGAAGCACGTTCACATGGGGTTTATCATGTTTGGCTCGTGGTTTTTGGCCCATCGATCATGATCCTACGGTTTTGGTCCATGATATTGTTTTTATATTATTATTATTGAGCCCCATGTTTTTGGGCCTCTTGTTTTGGTTATCTATGGTATTGATCCATGATTTTAGGAAGAGCTTGCCTATATAAAGCAAAGGAGATCACCCAACATATGATGAATAAGAATATGGATGATATACAACAGATGTTACAAGCGGGAGGATTGGGAATTAAGCTGGAGAAGGAGAAAGAGCCAGGAGCAATGAACCAGTGAAAGGAAGAGCTGATGCAAGGAGGTTTTTATAAAAATCTCCATTTTGTTTTTTGATGTTTTACGTTTCTTATGCAGAAAGAAAATAGTTTAGATAGAGATAGAAATGTAGTGTATTTAGCATGGGTAGACAGACTGAAGACATACTTTTTTTGGTTGGATTTTAAGAATCTCAGATGGTCAAGATACCCGGTTTCCCCTAAGGGCGGGTTGAGACCTGCATATTCCTGTACTGTTTTCAAATTTTGGTAATAGAAAGAAAAGGGTACCTCCTTAGCTTACAAAAAAAAAAAATGATCATCAAGTACGTGTAAATCACCCAGTCAAGTACAATAACCAGATCAACAGTAAACTAAACCCAGAACACCTTATCAACAGAGAGAAGTCAGCCAATAAATGCCTTAAGACAGATCCGCAGTTTTCCCTTATCTGGTATGCGTGGCTCCGCACTTCGCCTTCTGTGCCTCTGCATATCCCCGCACTTCAGCCTCTGTGCCTCTGTGTATCCACGCACCTGTTCCTTCAATCACGCCGCATACTTCTACTGTACCCACGCACCAGCGGCTTCTATCGCGCCGCGTACCTACGCACCTGCGGCTTCTGTTGCGCTGCGTACGCATGCACTTCGCCTTCTTCTGAGGTGCGTACCTCCGCACTTGCACCGTTAATCACCTACGAACCTCTGATTAGGGCCAAATTAGCAGTCCACCAGTGTGCCACAGATAGTCAGATCCACAGATCTGATTAAGCGCTCGAGAGATCACGACTTCTCAATAGATTCACCTTTTATTTCTCCTTGATTTTGATCTAGCTGTTGAAACCGATAACCCAATATTTCATATCTTAAGATATTCAAGATTCACAAGTATGTTGCCAAGTG